>Ga0123342_1000013_pt1 | contig 150442 bp, 64 predicted proteins | sample Turbeawhitnodule_FD_89960 | JGI IMG/M metagenome (GOLD analysis project Ga0123342, IMG submission 89960) | Root nodule microbial communities of legume samples collected from Mexico - Turtle bean Mexico white nodule | ecosystem: Host-associated > Plants > Roots > Nodule | place: Mexico: Nepantla... | reverse complement strand
CAGTGAGGGAAAGAACCAACCGGAAGGAGTGGGGGCCATAGTAAGTATAGGCGTTGAGTAAATGGGTCAATCCACAGAGAACTATGAAGGCAATGAATTGAAGGAAGACCAATTTAAAGGGGACATTGGAGCGACTGACAAAGTAAAGGAGCTCAAGGGGAATGGAAAAATATGCAATGGCGATGAAAAAATCGCTCACTTTCTGGCAAACCAGAACGTTGTGGATGCTCCAAAGCCCTTCCTCATCACAATTGCAGTGTGAATATTCCACATCAATAGCAAAGGCAGAAAGCACCATAACCAACAGCAACAACAAAAGAAGCAGCTCTTTCTCCATGGCAACGAAAAATCAGTGCTCCTTTTTTCCTTTTCTAAATCATCCCCCAAAATTAACAAACAGCTCAAATTAACATCACAATTGGCACACACATTCCAACAGACTTAAACTAGGTTCAATTTCCCAAAACCCTAACTATTTGTACCCAGAAATCGAGAACAAGAAGAATAAATCATAAGATAACAGTAGCAATTAGCAAGGACCAAGACAAGGAAGAAAGAATGAATCTGAGGTTTGAATTTGGAAGGGAAGCACTTGCTCGGTTGAGCGCAGGAAACGAGAGAGTGGGACCCACGCATCTTTACATGAACCGAACCCAGACTCGTTCCTCTGCTCACAGACCTTTACACGTAATAATAAATGTTTTATCATCTCTACCACCAAATTAATTACTTTATAACAGATTTCATAGTATCCGTTCTGAACTTATCCTTAGTATTATAACATATCCTTAACCAATAGAAAAAATAATTAAATAGTTTTAAACAAATGGTCAAATTAATCTTTATTATTACTTCATTTTAAATTGTGTTCTCATACTTCATGACTACAAAACATAAAAATAGATTTAAACTTTCAGGTTAAGTTAACCAACACTTCACACTATAAACTATAATTTTCTAAATACGAAGTCGTTTTAATTATGAAATGTATATTATTCTTGATAAAATCTTTAAATTATTAAAATTTAAAATCATAAAAAATGTAATTTGTTTAGAATTTTAGTAGTATTTTTTTCATTTCTTCATTTGCAAAATGATTTTGCTCAATGTTTCATTCTCAATTAGTAAATTTTTATTGTTTGAGGATCATTTAGTGAAAATAAATCTTATCTAAACTTTCAAATTTTAAACAATTTTTCTTTTCATCTTTTCAAAGTTATTTTGATTTTCAATATTTTTTTAATTAATTTTTTCTTCATCCAATTTTTTATTTTTATTTTTAGCTCGTGATTTTCTTTCATAAGATACATACGGATTAAAATTAATTTTCAAAATTTTAAATATTGAAATGTTTCAATACGATTAATATATTCTCAAATTTTTTAACAAAGAATAATTTATATACACAGTATTCTTTTAATTCTTCATATATCTTATAAAAACAAATTCGTGAGAAAACTTTAAACTCCAAAATTAAAAATATATTAAATACGATAATTAATCTTAATTATCTTAACAAAATTGAAGTCGGAACATTTAGTCTTAATTTTTAAATTCTCTTTTAACGTTTTTTATGTTTTTAAATATAAGCTTCAGTGGTAATACATAATTGAATTCTATCCCTTTGTTAAAGTCATGAGACAGTGGTTTAGATGCAATATGAACCATGAGATACATGTGAGCTTATTCTTATTCTTCTTTTTCTTCCTTATTTTCTAAGTCTAATACTTTCACACGTTGACAAGACACTTCTCTTTATTATTTCTTTCCTAAACAACCTTTACATTTTGTTATGAAGTGTCTTGACTTCTTGTTCTCATAACATGTTACTTTATTTCTAATTTTTTTGGTTCCTTGTGATCTAGTCATGACACATAATGTTTACATGTTGATGTGTCATGATTTAAAGAAGGCTAACATCCTTTATTTCCTAATTACATGTGATCCATATTTAAAGAGGAGTTTGATTATTGTTGGTAGTTAATTTTCCATCATTATCTTCAAATATTTTTTTTATTTTATTATTAAATAACTTTAAGAGGTTATCTTTGATATAAACTAAAATAACAAACAAACTAAGGTTGAAAAGACTTTGTTAAAATAGAATCTTTGCAAATATTTATTTAAATATATCAAAAATATTTTTTAACAAAAATAATCAATTCAATATTTATTCTTCTTTATTAGTATGGATTGATCATGCGGATTGAGCTAAAACGAGTCGAATAATCTAAATAACTCTTTTGTGAGTTATAAATTTTATAATGAAAGTAAAAACTAAAGTGTGAAACATATAATTGGATAAAAAAATAAATTAAATATTCAAATCATTTAAACATTATTGAACAACATTTTAATTAAAAAAATCAAATTTTCATCCTACATGATTGAAAGTAATAAACATTTATAATAAAAAAATATTAAAAGCTATAAAAATATAATATAAGATTGTTGGTAATGGGTTATGATTTAACTCATCACTTCAAACTTATTTGATTAACAAGTTAGTCAGTGAGATCTAATTTAACCTATATTTAAAAAATTATATTTTTTCAACTCAATTTAAAATCAAGTTAATTGATAGATTTAAACTTAAGACATTTATTTTAAACTGCCAGATCCAATTTAACCTATATTAAAAAATATTTTTTTTTTCAACTTAATTTAACTCGAGTCAAGTTAATTGATAGATTTAAACTCATTTTAAGACATTTATTTTAAACCAAACCAACGGTGCTGTAATCTTTTAAAAGTTAAACATAAAACTATTATGATCTTAATGTTATTTTAGACTTATTTGCGCAAACTTTTTCATATACAAAGAAAGAAATTATGATGATAAAGGAATTAATTTTATATATATATTAAAATTAATTTATTCATTAACTACACATGTGTAGACTTAGCCGTTATCTCGCACTACAAAAAATTCATCAAATGGCAATTAAATTTAGAAACTAACTACTTCTAAAGTGGTATAATGGGAATGTTAAAGTAATCTTTTGTTACTTGAGGTGTCACCATACCTACGATGTTAAGTTACATAGTAATGCTTAACATGAAAGTTTTTATTTTAAAAAAAAAATCAACTATTAATATAGATACTATTTTAGAGACTAAAAAATTATTTGTATATAAGGTGGTTTCTATTATTAATAAAAAATTATAAAATAGTTTCTAAATTAATATCTAAATTAGCTACTAATATTTTATATTCTAAATTGATCTCAATTAGTCTTTTAGAAACTAATTTAGAATCTAAAATATTAATAGCTAATGGTCAGATACAAATTTAAAAACTACTTTATAAATATATATTAATAATAGAAATTACTTTAGATACCAATAATTTTTTTAGTTTCTAAAATGATTTCTAATTTAGTCCAATAGTAACTAATTATTTTGGTCTCTAAAATTAATTACAATTTAATGATTTTCTTGTAGTTTAAAAACCATTTTTTTTATCTTCAATTTTTTTTTATAAAAACTTTGTCTAAACATAATTTTAGATACTAAAATAACTAGTCATCATTTGACTAAATTACAGTCTATTTTACAAAAAAAATTATTAATATTTAAAATATTTTTTTATTACTAATACAAATTTATAAAATAGTTTATTAATTGATATCTAACTATTAGCTACCAAAGTTTTAGCTACTAACATCTTCTAAACTACTTTCTATTAGTAGTTAAAATCTTGATACTTAATTTAAAAATTATTTTATAAATTTTATTAATAATAGAAACTATTTTAAATATTAAAAAAATTATAAAATAATATATCTAGTTAATATAATGATTAATTATTTTTTATCTTTAAATTTAATTGTTATTTAATTTTTTTTTTGTAGTAATAATTTATGAGAAAATATTTTAAATAACTAGTTAAGTTCATGAACCCGGACTCAATTCTAAAGTAAATTCATCATTATAACTATCAAATACAGCAGATTAAAACACTTCTTATCACAATCATTTTTTCCCTTTTGTTTTTTTTTTTATTCAGCTAGATTAATAAAGATTATCATGAAAAATATACTATTAAAAAAAATATAAAAATATAAAAAAAAAACTCATTATTAACAAAAACAATACTTTTAAGTACTTGAAATAAAGATTATTTGAACTCAACTAATTATCTAATGTTTTATTTTAGTTTTAAATATGAAGTTATGCTAAATACAATGATAAACATTTACGCAAAACATTTTTAGTTATTTTTCTCTACATATCATAGATATTTTTTCCAGACATAAGAAAACATGCAGAAGAAGCAAAACGATTAGACCAATCATCACAAACATATTGGCATAACTAAATTGAAATCAAAACAAAATCATATAATTAAAATTGTCTGCATAAATATATAGTTCTAATATAAATTACTTGTTTAAAGTATCACCAAAATTTCATGAAGTTGGGGACCTAGCCTGAGCAAGCTGGTTGAATCATCATCTATGGCAGATTTGAAGGAGACGAATCGTTATGAGGGTGATGGTTAGAGGAGGAAGCCTCTCCGGGTAATCTGTCAAATGCAGCGTTAGAAAACGCAGCCAAAATGATATAAACTGTTCCTGACGCCACCAACGAACCCGCCACTTTGCCTCCGACAACCTGTCCCTTTGCACCGGCAAGATAAACAGACAGCGTCGGCGGTGTTGCTCCGGGCAAAAACGAACCTTTCAATGATAGTATCTGCAACTGACCTTCCAGTGTCATGATGGTGTCAGGGATCAACGACTGGTTGAGAGTCACGTTCCTGATGCTCCCGATGGCGCTCAGAACACAGAAACCTCGTTCTTTCCTTCGAGCAAACTGGACCAAGCTATTGGTGATGTCAGCTCCACTTGCTATCTCGATCACGTGACTTTCAATAAGGTTGTGGGTGTCTCGCCTCGCGAGTGGTGCCGGTTTGGGCTTGTTCTTCGAGCCTATAGGGCGACCCCTAGGCCTACGCACGGTGGGCATGTTCATGGCTTCAGAGGGGTTCAGAGTTGATGCTGATACAATGGCGTTTGTGGAGGAAATTAGGGTTTTCTTATGGACGAAGATGAGGTGTGAAGCTTCCACCACTGGTTTGGCATGTAATGTTGGTGAGGTTGAAGAAAAATGGAGTTGAAATGAAACTCAAGAACACAGGGTTTAAAACGGAAAATCGAAGAAGAAGAGATGAAAATAATTAATAAGCATTTATGTTATGGAGACAAACACCACTTAATCCAAGGGACTCTCACTCTCGTTTTTCCTGTTACCTCTCTCCTCTCACCTCTTTCATCACATTTACCATTTTATTTATTTATTATCCATCTATAATTTAACCCTTCTCTCAAAATTTAAATATTATCAATTAATTATTATAATTTTTAAATTATTTAAAATACACTACAATAAAATATGCAATTAACTTTTAAATAGTAACGAAGGTCAAAACGGGACATTATTATTAAAATAAAAGATAATTTTTTTTTTATTGTGAATAATTGTTCGTTTTAATATTAAAATTTATGCATGGTGGTTAATACAATGCACAATGTTATTTTTTTTAATTTAAAAAAGTAAAATTATTTTTAAATTTTATTTTATATTATGTAAAACATATATATCGATTACACTTAGACTCAATTTGATTTTATATTTTGTAAGATGTATATATGGATTAAATTGATTCTTATTACAGGAATAAAGTCAATTTAGTCAACTATAATATGATGAAAACTTTTTAATAACTAAACATAAACTACAATCAAATCATTAAATAAAAATCAGTTTTATAAATAAAAATTAATTTTAAAAACTAAAAATAATTAGTTAATATAATGATCAAATTAGAAACCATTTTAGAAACTAAAAAAATTATTGGTTTCTAATTATTATTTTTTATTATTGATAAATAATTTCTAAATTGGTATCTAATTAACTATTAAGGTTTTAACTACCAATTATTTATTTTCTAAATTTGGTAGCAAAAACATTGGTAGCTAGTTAGATATCAATTTAGAAACTATTTATCACTAATAGAAACAAATTTAGAAACTAATAATTTATTTAGTCTTTAAAATCATCTCTAATTTAAAACTTAAAGTAAAAATACATTAATGTCACCACATTACTTTAATTACAAATAAATTTAAAAAAAATCAATTATGAATTATTATCGGTTTAATCAACAACCGTCTATCAAAAGTTGGTATTAATGAATTAATATTAATAGTTTTAATATCAAATACGTGTAGTACAAATTCGATAACGTCAACTAATTAGACGGTTCTTATTCGTTAACGTTACATTATAATCAGTGATAAATATGTATAAGTAAAAATAATAATGAGTATGAGTAAAATTAAAAGATGATTAAACATAAAGTAGTTATTATACGAAATAAAAAACAATATTAAGATTTATTTTAAATTATTGTCATTAGTGTAAACCACATTGACATAAATTAAAATAATAAATTAAATAAATATTAAAATAGAAATACATTAATATCACCACATTACTTTAATTAAAAATAAATTTAAAAATTAGTTTTGAATTAATCTCAGTTTAATCAGCATTACTTGAAACCGTCCTTCAAAAAATTGTATTAATGATATAAAATCAATAATTTTAACATCAAATGCATGTAACGCTTCTATGGTGTAAACAAATTAGCACAGATGGTTCTTATTCGTTAACGTTACATTTTAATCAGTTATAAATATGTATATTTTTATAATGAGTAAAAATTAAAAGATGATTAGTAATGAAGTAGTTATTATATGAAATGAAAAATAATATTAATATTTATTTATTATTGTCATTAGTGTTAACAACATTAACATAAGATAAATAAATCTTAAAATAAAAATACATTAATGTGATCAAGTTACTTTGATTAAAAATAAATTTAAAATTCAGTTTCAAATTAATCTCGGTTTAATCGATATTACTTAAAAGTCTCATTCAAAAATTGGTATTAGTGAATAATATCAATAGTTTTAATATCAAAATACATGTAACGCAAATTTGATGGTGTCAACTAATTAGCACGGACTGTTCTTATTCGTTAACGTTACATTATAATCAATGATAAATATTGGTATTAATGAATTAATATCAATAGTTTTAATATCATAATACATGTAACACATATTTGATAGTGTCAACTAATTAGCACAAATTGTTAACATTACATTGTGATCGGCGATAAATATGTATTTTTTTTATAGTGAGTAAAAATAATAATGAGTATGAGTAAAAATTAAAAGATGATTAATCATGAAGTAGTTATTATATGAAATAAAATAAAATATTAAGATTTATTTAAAGTTATTGGCATTGGTGTTAACCACATTGACATACAATTATTAAGTCTTAAAATAAAAATACATTAGTGTCACCATATTACTTTAATTAAAAATAAATTTAAAAATCAGTTTCGAATTAATCTTGGTTTAATCAACATTACTTAAATTAATCTCGGTTTAATCAACATTACTTAAAATTATCCTTCAAATATTGGTATTAATGAATTAATATCAATAGTTTTGATATCATAATACATGTAACTTAGAATTGATAGCTTTTTTTATCAGTAATAAAAAATAAATAAATGTGAACCACTTCAGGGGGTGGTTCAACCCTTATACAGATAAAGAAATCTTGATGTCCCAAAAATACATGGACCCTAAAAAAAACCTACATCTAACAACACAAGAATCCCTAATAAACCTTATAAACCATCCACGTAGCTACCCAACAAGGCAGTTTAATCAAACCATCATCATGCAAACCAAAGGGTCAAAACACCAATCATAATAAGAAAAAATAACAAAGTGTGACTTGAAAGTTAGCCAAGACCATAATACACAACAAACATTTCTACATTATCGACCGTTCCCCCTTTGAAAATAACATCTTGTGTTTCCAAACCTCGCTAACTACTGCAATCCAAACCATTTTTCCCAAACTTCATTCACTGTGTCAGAAGCGTTACACATCATAAACCAGAGACACAAATGAAACTCCAAGACACAGACTTGATAGTGTCAACTAATTAGCACAGATTTTACATTATAATAAGTGATAAATATTTTTTTTTATAGTAAGTAAAAACAATAATGAGTATGAGTAAAAATTAAAAGATGATTAATCATGAAGTAATTATTTTATGAAATAAAAAGTAATATTAATTTTTTTAAAAAAATTATTGTCATTAGTGTTAACCACATTGAAATAAATTAAATAAATTTTAAAATAAAAATAAATTAATGTCATCACATTACTTTAATTAAAAATCAATTATGAATTAATCTTGGTTTCATGAACATTACTTAAAATCGTCATTAAAAAATTGGTATTAATGAATTATTATCAATAGTTTTAATATTAAATACATGTAACGCACATGTCAACTAATAAGCACATACGGTACTTATTCGTTAATGTTACATTATATTCAGTGATAAGTATTTTTTTTTTATAGTGAGTAAAAATAATAATAAGTATGAGTAAAAAAATAAGAGATGATTAATTATGAAGTCATTACTATATGAAATAAAAATAATATTAAAATCTGGTAATATTAAAATCTGGTAAAATTATTTTCATTAGTGTTAATCACATTGAAATAAATTAAAATACTAAATTAAATAAATTTAAAATAAAAATACATTAATGTCACCACATTACTTAAAGTGAAAATAAATTTAAAATTTTGTTATGAATTAATATCAGTTTAATCAATATTACTTAAAATAGTACTTCAAAAATTGATATTAATGAACTAATATCAATAGTTTTAATATCAAATACATGTAATGCAAATTTGCTAGTGTTAATTAATTAGTACAAACGGTTTTGATAAGTTAAGGTTACATTATAATCATTTAAAATATGTATTTTTTTTTATAGTGAGTAAAAATAATAATGAGTATGAGTAAAAAATAAAAGATGATTACTTATGAAATAGTTATTATATGAAATAAAAAATAATACTAAAATTTGTTTAAAATTATTGTCATGCTAACAAAAAAATCAATTATTAATTAATATCAGTTTAATAATATTAATTAAAACCGTACTTTAAAAATTAGTATTAATGAATTAATATCAATAGTTTTAATGTGAAATACATGTAACGCAAATTGAATAGTGTCAACTAGTTCTGATTCTTATTCGTTAATGATAAATATGTATTTTTTGTAGTGAGAAAAATAATAATGAGTATGAGTAAAAATTAAAAGATGATCAAACCTAAAATACTTATTATATGAAATAAAAAATAATATTAAAAATTATTTAAAATTATTGTGTTAGTGCTAACCACATTCACATAAATTAAAATAATAAATTAAATAAATATTTAAAAATACATTAATGTTACCACATTGCTTTAATTAAAAATAAATTTTAAATCCAATTATAAATTAATCTTAATTTAATTATCACTACTTAAAACCGTCCTTCATAAATTGGTATGAATGAATTAATATTAATAGTTTTGATATAAAATACATGTAACGCAATTTTGATGCTATCAACTAATTATCACAAATTTTTATTCGTTAATGTACATCATAATCAGTGATAAATATGTATTTATTTATAGTGCTTTTTTTATATATAATAAAATTATTTAGTAATTTTTAAAAAATAATTTATCAATTATTTTTTATTAAAAAAATATTAAATAAAAATAATTTATAAAAATAAAAAAGGATTAGTTGTTATATGAAGTAAATTAGATATAACTCTAATGATTAAATTTACTCTTAATCTAGATAGAAGCGAATATGAATAAATAAATTTTAACTAGTGTGATAACTATACCAATTATTTGTTAAAAAAGCTCTTTATGTTTTATTAATTTAAAAAAAAAAGTTAGAAACAAATATGCAGGGGATAGAGATATTTGAACCACCCAAATAAAGAAATGTTACAAATAAAAAAGAAAGTAATAGATTTAAATAGGAAACAACGTAAAATAAATTAATTTAATATTACAATATTTGGTTTAATAACTCGCTATTAATTCTTCTTCCGCTTAATCAAAAGGTAATATTTCAGATTCAGCTAAGAAATATATTAGAAAATCGATATATTAGAAAATCGAAAATATCCATAGGTTGACGTAACAAATTCCATCCCAAAAAATCATATTTGGATATGGAAGGGAGTGAAAAAGGAAAGAAAAAAATCCTATTATTTTATTTGCATTTGTATTAATTATTTTTTTTACAAACATAATAAGCCTAAATATTCTTAAATAAAAAAATAAAAAAATAAATGCAGAAGTCTGAATAAAATAAAGATGAAACATAATCTAAAATATGATTTTTTATAATTATTTAAATTTATACATATTCAAAATGAAATTTCTGTACGCTAATATCCCACCACATAAATTAATACAATATTTTAGAACATAAAATTCTCCTATAAATTATTTTAAATGAAGGGAAGCGAAAGGAAATGAATAAAAAATATAATTTTAATTTGATTTAAGTGATAAAATAAAATAAAATAAATAATATAGTAAATTATCAAAATACCCTCAGTTAAAATTTAATAATGAGTATGAGTGAAAATGAAAAGATGATTAATTATGAAATAGTTATTATATGAAATAAAAAATAATATTAAAATTTATTTAAATGTAAATTTTAACTTATTTAAATAATGATTTATAAATAATATAATTTTTTTCACATACCAATTTCGAAAAATTAAAATATAATAAAATAATTTATTTTATTTATAACTAAAATTTACTATTTTAATTATAATAAAAAATAAATATTTTATTATATTTTATTTAAACCAAATCGCCAATCAATTTCATTTTTTTAACCGATTATGTTTTCCGTTATTACGTTAAAAGCATAAACAATATTATAAATATTTTAATATTTACGATTATAATTTACTTTCTTTACATATTATCGCAAGCAAGTTATAGATACAAATTTGTTTCATTTTAGTGATTTAACATCCTATTTTCTAAAAACATTTACGTCTTTGTTTGTTTCTTAAGTTTCTCTCCCAAAAAAAAAACATAGTAGTAAAACAATGATGTTGATCATTAAGGTGCCAACTTGACTCTCCCTTCACTTCTCCATGCTCACTTTCTTTAGCAAAAGCAAATCTATGAAACCTTATAATTTATGAACACATATTGACCTTAATAGTAAAAGCACCTAATTTTACGACAATTACGGTAAGCAAGCTTTGCTTCTTCAACAATTATGTCTACCCCTAATTTATTTTAACGATAATTTATTATTACTATCTGTGTTTTTTCTTTTACTTTATGTTCTTTATTATTCTTTAATTAGGAGGAGAAAAAGAAAAGAGAAAAAAAAGCATTGAAGAAATAATGTATGTCTGAAAAAAAGATTATTCCTGGTGATCTTGGAACCTTTTAAATCACTATAAATACCTCTCTCACTTTCATATGCTCCTCACAAATACTCTTTGCATTATCCCAATGGCCAGTGTTCAGGTAATTAACTCACTCAAAATGGTTTTTTATTTTTGTTCTAGATCCATTGCTCAACTCAGCTTAATTAGCTTATCAAAACCAGATTTTTTTTTCTGACGTGCGATCTGCATAATTTACATATATTACTTATAGTTGGAATTATATGGATCTCCATACCCAAAATCATTAATTTTTGTTTCATGCTTTACGAGGCACAACACATTAGTCTTCAGTTCTGGTTATGTGATTGTCACTAACATTTTTTAGTTTATGATATAAACATTTGTACTTACTTTGATCTCATTAAATTTGAGTTTGTGATATAAACATGAAGCTTAGATGTACAATGATATGTTAAATTCAACAAAATTTTGTTATGATAAATTTAATAACTCTGATTCCATATTGAGAAATTTAATGTAAATCTAACTCAATTTTGTAAAATCAGTTTAAAAAGTGAGTTAATTATTTATGTATTTTAAAATATTTTAATTTATAATCCATGTGATTTGAGGTCCATTTTACATCTCCCAACTTAGCTATGAATTTGCTTAGGAAAAACAGTTTGAACTGAAATTTGATCTTGCAGGATGCACACGTGCCAACAATATTGAAAGAAACTGAAACAACTAACAAGGAGGAAACGACCAAGACTGAGGAAACAATCCCAGAGAAATCAGGCATTGAGGTTCCAGACCCAGAAGCAGCATCAACCGAACAATCAAAGGAAGAACCGAAAGAAGCAACAACAATTGATGCTGCTGCTGTCCCTGTTATTGTTGAGACGAAGGAAGTGGTGATAGAGAAGACAGAGGAAAAGGCCAGAGAAGTTATAATAGAAGATCCAACAGCCAAGGAGATTGCAGAAGCAGAAGATGAGAAGCCAAATGGAAAAACTGAAGCTTAACTAGGCTTGTTTTGGTGGACAAATTAAAGTGATATTAAGAAATAATTTTATGTCTCTTTGCATGTCATTCCAACTATTAATTACTTTCTAAATATACTGTTTTCTCTTTCACCCTTTTTGAAATATACTTGATTGAAAGAAAGGAATTTTTTTCTCTCCCATTAATATATGAAACTTAAGAATTTAGGACATATCCACCATTAATGGAATGGAACGAACACATACAATACTAAAAACTGTAACATGATGTATTCGTACTGTATTTAATTTCAACAGAACCTGGCTGCTAACAAAGTTTCAAAATGCTTTCAATCTTAATTTTCAACATCTCGACGAATAAATTATCTAATAAAATCAACAAATTCTTAATAAAATAAATTCTAAATAGTTTTGATATTATATTTGAATTTAACTTTAACACACTGTTAAATAAGATAAAATTTACATTTATTAAAATATTTAAGTGAACATTAGATCTTTAACAATTATTTAAAACTTATACAAATACTTAAAATTTGAGTGGTTTGCCTATCTTTTGAGATATACTGTGTTCTTGCTAGTTCGAGATCGGTCGGAAACTAGATGAGTTCCTAATGGTCTTTCTTTAAGCTATTGATTCAACCTTTGGAAAACGAGAGGTTCTTCCTGCGATGACACTCCTACGCTCAAGTCAGTAAGAACACAAACTATAATGAGTATATGATAAAATATGAGTTGAGAGTACTCCTTGTGTTGTGTATTAGATGTTGTTTATTAGATAATCCTTTATGTAGAACATAATTTGTTATATATAGATCGAATTGTAATATCTCCACCTTTAGTCATGATTATGTCTTAATTGAGTGATTAAGGCTAATTGATTGAGATTCCTTATTTCTGCTCCCTCATAATATTAGATACATAGGTCGGAAACGACTATAAATGATCAACTATCTGACCATGATCATGATCTAACATGACCTCAGTCTCAGACGTAGACCAATGAGAATAGTGAGTTTGAAGAAAAGATGATCCATTTGTTATATTCCACGGGATCATGTATAAATGATCAACTATCGGACCATGATCATGACCTAACATGACCATAGTAGGTCAATGAGACTATTGTGAGTTTGAAGAAAAAATGATCCATTTGTTATATTCCACCAACAATTTGGATGAAAACCGATCATATTTGGATGTAAAAAATCATAAAAAACGTAAGAGGAAGATGAAAAATAAGTTTAATTAGAGATAGATAATAAAATAATGAGTAGTAATATGCAAGCTAGTGTGTTGCCAATATTTTATGAACACAATTATTGCATCCATTCCCTCTCAATTCATATAATATTTGACTGTAAGAAAGAAAGGATGACCATCGTTTTCGAAAAGGTGAAGGCAGCATTAATAGCACACTGGAATTATGAATGAACCTTTAATTTTTTATATAATGATTGCTTTGTTTGTTTTTAATATAAAATATGTGTACAAGGCCTCTCTGTTTCGCAAGGCAACAATGAGTATTCAGATTTTATTACTCAAAATTTTAGAATTAAAAATAAAGGACTTTTTTACACAAGTTATTATAAGGGAATTAAAACTAAAGTTTAAAGCGTTTGTGTTCTAGTTAAGGTGAAAAACAAAAACTACAACTAAAGTTAAAAAAAATAAAATTATTTTAAGAACAAAGATATTTATAAATTGTAATATAATTACACATAATGGCAGTTCATCTGTTAGGAACCGAGTTATATTATTTTATTTGAAGGAAAAAATTATAAAAATTAAATCATAATTATAAAAATAATCTAAGGTTGAATTTCATCAATAAATAAAATTTCATGATAATCAAATTAGGTTTAATATAATTTTTAAATTTATAATAGAAAATTTAAATATTTTTAATTGAGTGTCTATTAAAAATTTATGTATGTAAAATTTGTATATTTTTAATTGATATTTTTAAAATTTAAATTATAATATTTTTTAATATAATAAAACGTATTATTTTTAATTCTATTACATGTCTATTGTTTTATACCATATATTCATATTTTCGAACTATTATATGTAAGAACATATTACGTATTGGTATATTAGATGCATAAAATATCAGTTAAGTGGCGTCGTTTAGGATTTCCCTTTCCAACTCCTCTACCTTCAACGTACGAGTAGAACAAGTTTGAAAGTTCTTTTCACTTTTGTTTTAGCCTCTTACATTTTTTAATTAATTATTGATTTATGCCTTGTCTTTTTTTCATGCACGTGTGTCTGCAACCACACAACAACAAAACCATAATCACAAACTATAATTTTGACCCAGCATGCAGAAAGCAACAATGTTCATCGTCTTCATCATTCTTTATCGTTCATTCCCCCTGTCTCCTTTTTTTAAAAAAATATTTTCATGTATGCTTCATTATTATTATTATTATTATTATTATTATTATTATTATTATTATTATTATTATTATTATCCACATTACTTCCATAGTCCTTGTATATTTAAAAAAATGAATAAAGGTTTGAATCTCACATCTTCTTCTGACAGATTTACATGCACTTATGTTCAGACAAAAACTTCGGAGAACTGAGATTAAAAAAAAGTTGAAATTGTGTTTTGGCGTGGGGTTTGGTCCCAAAGAAACTACAATTTCTGCATCAACATCCTGTTACGTTAAATCAGTAAAATAAAATTGATTGAAACCTTTCAGCATCGATTGTCTTCAATGGTAACAGGTTCATGCATTCTTCTAAAATATCAAAGAAAGAATGGACCATTTGCGTCATTTCATTTATTTCTGCTTCTTCTTTCTTCCTTTTTGTTTTGTTTTTATTAATGTATCCCATTATATGACACTCAACTTTTCTTGAAATTCATTCCTATTTTGCATACCAACATTTTTTTGTTATTTCTACGTTGATAAAGATAATCCCACTAATTTGATGCGCAATAAGTTTTCTTATTCTGCTTTCATTTATATGTTTAACCTAAAAATGAAAAAAAAAATTACTTAGAACTTTATAAAATTAAAGATTTGTATCTTTTTATTTTCCCTTATGAGACTTGTTAACTTGTGAAATTATATGTTTATGGTGGTTTAATAACGAGTCATCTTATAAGATAAAAAAGACTCACACCGAAATAAATTCTAAATGATTATGATATTATATTAAGAAATAAATTTTAATTTAACTTAATTTTACACTCACTTATATATTATAAAATATTTTTATATTTAATTGTGAAATCTATAATATTAGAACCCATTTATTATATATCTCATTAATATTATTTCCCAGATGAACTAATCTAAATTTAAAAAATGTATGAAAATAAAATCAATTTTGTAATATGCTTTTATGATGATTGAATCTTGAGAACGTTTGATATATATATATATATATATATATATATATATATATATATATAATAAAATAAAATAAAATAAAAAAGTAGTGTATTGTACATAAATTTCTAAAAATAATAATTTGTGTAAATTTATCGATAATACAAGAGTTAGTGTGATTTATAGTAGTGAAAGTTGATCCTTTCATATAAAAATATAATAATTACTTTTTAAATTATTATAGTACCGATGTTAAAATTATCACTATTTAAAAAATAATAATTTTAAGAAATAAAAACTATTAAACTATATTATAATGGCATTTTAAATTGTGGTTATATGTAAACTATATAGTGATTATTTAACACTGTATAAAATGTAAATATTATCAGCTTAGTTTTTACAAAAGGTAAACACTAAATCTTTCTAAAAAAATAATCATTTTAAAAATAAAAGATTAGATTAAATTTTATAGATGAAAAAGGTAATTTAAGATGTTTGTAAAGCATTCCCACTATATGGAAAGAGAAAGGTGGGAGAAGGGAGAGTGAAACATGGAATTAGTGTAAAAAATGTGTGTAATTGGGAATGAGTTAAATATGATGGTCAAAGACAATAAAATGGTAGAACTATAGAAAGAACAAGAACCAAATTTATCATCATTGTTAGTCAAAATCACATTCTATAGGATAAATAAAGGAAAAAGAGCTCTTAAAGTCTTTGTTGGAAGCTATAATATAGGCATGGCATGATGAGACTAGGTTCTTCTTCATTGCTGTGTTCTCTTTTCCTTTGCCTATGGCTCCTCCTTTTATAAAGTGTTTGATTTTGAGAACAAAAGAGAAAATAAATAGAGATTGTTTTCAAAATTACCTAATTTAATATAGAGGAGAGAAATAAAAAGATGAGTACAAATATGTGAAAAAAATATAGCTGGTTTCACAAACTTGGATGTTTACTTGTTTAAAAGAGTAAAAGTAGAAAATAATAAATAAAAAGTGTTTTAAAAATAGTGTAGTTTGATTTGAATTGATCTATAAAAATAAGGTTGCTAAATACTCTGTTCGATTGACCTAACGACTTATTTAAAAACGTGTATAACTGTCTAATATAAGTTTGTATGAAATAATGGATTTGAAAAAAAATTATCTAATTCAATTTAAGTCTAACCTATTATCTAATAATTTTCCTGTCCAACTTGTTCTATATATTAATTCTATTTTAATAGTTATATAAAAAAATGAAAAATAATATAGTAGATTAGAAAATTATTTATTTTCTTTTTTATAAAAAAAATCAATTATTTCTCTTTAATCTATCACACACGCCATTATTAATATAGAAATTATATTAAAATATGTAATTTTACATTGAATTTATGAGAATTGGTAGTTTTGAAAAAATATTACAAAAACTAGTAATTCATATTTTAGAGACACGATTTCACTCTTCTAAAGTTGTCATCTTTATAAAAGCAACTAATTTTAGCCTTACAAACTTTTGTTCAATCTTTTTTCTAAGAAAATCGTATTCATTAAACACGACTTTGATTAACTAAAAAAAAAGTTATTAATTAACTAACATCATCTCAAGTCACCAAAGATCAAATTTTGTGTAAATGGAAAGTCATAGGTATATGTATGTATAACAATTTTAATATAAATTCAAATAGTTACTTTAACTATTTCTTCAATATAAATGTATGAAGTATAGTGACACTAATTGTAGGCTTCTTTCCAAAGACAACAAATAGCCAAATAAAGCAGTACTATATCAATACTATCATGGGCTTCATTCCCGCACTTTTGTTATTTTTATATTCAATATAATGTGTTAACTAAATCGACGTAACTTTTAATTTATTTTTATATTTCATTTGTCTAGTGTCAACTACACCCCTCGCAACAATTAAATTATTTATACTAAATGTCATTTTGCGTTTGTTAAATCAACACTTTGTTTTAATTTATTTTAATGTTGTGTACACGTAGTGTTAGTTAAACGATGTTATATTTAAATTAATAAATAAATTATCTTTTTTTGTGTAAGTTTAGGTTTAGTTAATGTTAAATTTTAAAATTATGTGGATTTAATATCGATTTAATTTATACTAGTTGCGTTCACAAGAGAAATATGATCTATACTATTAGCTTCCATTTGATTAGTGTCCATTATTTGTAAGATACTAAACTCATGTTATTTAGGATTTAACGTTCACTCATTTTCTTTTGTGTTTGATCGACATTAACCATGTTAATTTAATATCTTTAAATCACTAAAGTTTTTTTTTCTAGGATGTAATAAGTATATGTAAAATACACTCTAGTAAACCAATATTTTACTAAAAGAAAATCATATGTTTATACAAGTTTAAAATGGAATTATTTTACTTAAGCAAATTCATAGATATTATTTTGGTGTAACAACATAATGTTACTCTAAGTTGAAGTTTCATCCAATGTTTTTGATTTGTACATTAACAGTCTTGTACTTGAATATTAACTTCCACCAACTTTTATAATCTGAGTTAATTCAAGATATATAACAAGATGATCACGAAATTGAACTTGAAGCCTAGTTTATAACCAGAATTATTCGTACAACACTGTTGTGCATGACCATGATAGGTACAAGTTTTTGTCCAGTTTAAACTAAAATGAGAATAGAGAAAGAGGAAGGTAGTAGCAGACATGAAAGAGGTAGTAGCACACAAATTTGATGTCATGCAACGTATGTGTTGAAGGAACCGAACCCCACCATGGTGTGGCCGCCCCCACAGGTTTCTTTTACTCATCTTCTTAACTTGGGTCCCATTAACCACCACACCATATCTTCCCCTAATTTAGTGCAATTGCAAGTGGCAAACGCCATCAAAACACACCCTTCACTTCACTATCCCTTATTCAAAATCCCCATTTTCCCCTTCCCCTATATAACCCACCACATTCCTCACAACAGCACAAACAAACATGACTTCCTCACTCACGTGTCAGACCCAATACTCCCTTCCTTTCAACGAAAATGACTCTCAAGAAATGCCCCTTTACCAAGTTCTGGCTCAGGCTGCTGCAATTTCCTCGGAAACAATAACATCATCGTTATCTTCGGTGTCTCATGCTTCAACTGTTGCCGAAGCAGAGGCTTCGGTTTCGTACAGAGGGGTTCGGAGGAGGCCATGGGGGAAGTACGCGGCAGAGATAAGGGACTCCACGAGGAACGGAGTGAGGGTTTGGTTGGGAACCTTCGACACTGCCGAGGCTGCTGCTCTGGCTTACGACCAGGCTGCTTTCGCCATGCGAGGCTCCAAGGCAGTGCTCAACTTCCCAGCTGAGATTGTTTGGCAATCGCTTCGGAAGATGGAGTATGGTTTTGACCAAGGGTGTTCCCCCGTTCTGGAGTTGAAAAAGAGACACTCCATAAATAGAAAATGGGAGAGGAAGAAGCTGAAGAAGAATGTGCAGGAAGAAGAAGAAGAAGGTGTTTCGCAACATGTGATGGTTTTGGAGGACTTAGGCACAGAGTATTTGGAACATCTTCTTACTCTCTCCCAGGATATGAATGTTTCTTAGTCAAACATTCTCTTTCCAGCTTCATGGGTAATACAAATAAATATCCTCATACATCATTTCGATCATTATTTAAAATTTATTTTTATACAATTTAAATTATCAAATTAATTGAAAGACGAAACTAAAATTGAAAAATTGAAAAGAATTTTAGTTTTTTCATTTCATAAAAGAGGAACTGACGTGAAAGCATATACACATTTAATTTTGAAAGAAAAAGACAAGGAATGTCGTACGGCCGATAAGACTCTTTTTATTAGGTAATTGAGAAAAGAATATTAATAAAATGAAAAGATTCTTAAAAACATTTATTATATTAAACATTTAATTTTCCAAATTAATTAGAAAAAATAAAATGAAATGCTCGAGAATTGACCAAGAATAATGTCTCCTTTACGTGGGATTTGTAACCATTTTCAGTGCAATGAGGCAAAAGAATCTCGCAGTTGGTAATTATTCATCTTCGACTCTATCTATAATTAATAATATATTCTGTATCGTAGCAATTTTATAGGATGTCACCGAAGAGACTGTAATTAATAATAAATTCAATCAAGAAAGAAATTAGAATATCTGTGTCATTTTTTGTTATTCTCATTTGAAAAATATATCATTTTATTTTCCTAAGGTCTTCTAGAATGACGGGGATTATAAACTGGAGGAAGAATGATAAAGGTAGATTTTTTTTATAACTTCTTAAAATTTGTTAATTGGTCATTAAGCTTCCCTAAAATTCTATGATATTAATACCTTTGGGAATTTCTTCCTCAACAATCATAATTTCTTTCTTCACCCTGTAATTCATTTAATCCAAAAAAACCCTTCTACAAATAGTTTTAAGTTATAGTGTTTAGTTGTAGAATTGAAGTTTCTGGTGTTTGCTATTTTGGTGGTAAGGGTAGAGATGATCGGTGGTGGTAGTTTGTTGGTTTTTCTTGTTGGGTGTTTCAATTATGGAACGTGTGATTTAGGAATTTTTCAGATTTTATAATTTAAAATATAATAATTTTAATTTTATGTATTTTTTATTATGAAATTTAAAAGACTTGTTTAGATGTAGAAATATATTATGGATTATAAGATTCATAATATAACTTATATATTTCAGAATTTAATATTTTTAAAGTATTCTCAAATTTAAAAAGTCTCCCAGATTGTATAATATAATATGAAAATGAATTTATATTGTGGATTTTATAATTGAGAATCTAATTATGGATTTAAAATAACCTATTGAATTGGATCTTTTATAATAATATATTATGAATTGTATAATTAATAAGGTATTTTCATATTCAAAATATCTTCTTTATTTTATAATGCATTTCATAAAAATAGTGATTTTATAATGTACAATCTAAAAAATATTTTTAAGTATTAATACTTTTCAAATTATACAATCTAAAATCTCTTTTAAAAACACATTTTAGATTATATAACACGAAAAATATTTTAAAAAACTATTTCTTCATACATCTTCATATTTATAAGTAAGAAAAAAAAATATTATTTTATTCTTAAAAAATATATTTTAAATTTTATAATCAAAATGTATTTTTTTTTTATATTTACAATACTAAAATTGTAGAATCCAAAAAGTAATTTTGAAATATCTTATGAATTTTATAATTTGGATTTTTTCTTTCTTTAATAAAATACATCCCAAATTATAGAATTAAGAAGGTGATACCAATTTTTACAATCATTAACACTCCTTACTAAAAATATGTATTTTAGATTGTACAATTTAAAGATAAATCAGAATATAAAATTATCTTTCAGATCATACAATCTATCTAGATTGTGAGTTCAAAATGTGTTACATTTTTTAAAAACACTTTGAGTCGAATTTTACAATATAAAATATATATTACATTAAAGTAGTGCGAATTTTACAATCCAATATAAAAAAATAAATAAATAAAAATTAAATTATAAAAATACTACAAAATTTAACTCATGTATCAACGTTCATCGTCACAACCAACTAAAAAAACCACCCAATACTACTTAATGAATAATAAATCATCACACTCTCCCAATATAAAAATCCTAATATATAATGAGAAGGGTAGAAAAGGAAAAAAGTACGGGAGAGGTATATGGAGAATTTGCCTTTTGAGATATTGGCATACTTTCTGAATTGTAAAATACACTGTGTAAATAAAAGAATTATTTTCATATTATATATTTCAGAATATTTTTAGTACTCAATCCAAAATAAATAAAAAGCACAGATTGATGAACTTCAAAAAAATATTATTAATGTTAGAACCTAAGAAAATAAATAAATAAATAAAAAGCGAGATAATGGAATGGTGTGGCACTCACTGTGTGGAAGAAGGGAATTATGATTTTGGTATTTTTTTTGGTATTGAATAAAAGAAAGGAAGAAAGTGAAACCCTCTCATTTTGTCCGAAGGGAATGCGGAAAATCCTGAAGGGCCGCAAAACGACACCTCGCTGCGCTCAAAATGACGGCAATTCCCAGCACTTAAGGATTGCGGTGCTGAGTTGAGGCATGTTATTCGCTCACTCCTTCAACTCAAATTCCTACTACGATTCTTCTTCTTTGCATCACCGCATCGAATAGAGACGTTGACTTCGGAGGAAGAAGAAGAAAATGGAGCAATCGCTTTTGGATGACATAATCAATCGCCTCCTCGAAGTTCGTACCCGACCGGGGAAGCAGGTCCAGCTATCGGAGTCCGAGATCCGTCAACTCTGCGTCGTTTCCAGAGACATTTTCTTGCAACAACCTAATTTATTGGAGCTCGAAGCGCCTATTAAGATTTGTGGTAAATTCCTTTTTTCTTCTTCGCCCTATTTCACCTTTCCTTTTACCTCCCTCGCTATCTGTCTTTAATTTCGTCAAATTCGAACCTGGAGCACTAACAATTATTCTTATTTCTGAAGGTTTGGACATGATTTGCATGTTTACTGATGAGTGTTTTTTGAACTGGATTAGTAGGGATTGCTTACTTAACTGGGTTAGTGTGTTCTGAACTGCATGTACAGATGGTATTTGAAATTGTGGGAGCCACGTGTTTTTTTCTTTTCTTGTCTGAATATACGCGGAAGGAGATTCCCCGAAGTAGAATAAAAAAGGAATATGCAGTGTGCGTGAATTCTTGACGAATCTGTGTATTTGTGCGAATATGTGAAAAGAAATCCTTGAACATTCATGAATGTATGCAGTCAAAAAATGCTGCAGGCGGTGTATATTTGACTGAGTTTGTCTTTTTTATCTTTCCATGTCCTTGATGAATTTATGTATGGGAGAGAATCTGAGAGTTTTGAGAACATTTAGCCGAACATTTTTACCATATAATGTGAGTTTTGAGAAGTGAAGTTCAGTAAGTGTTGGGCATGGGTATAGCTAAAACCATATGCTGCAATTTACATCCATATTTTTAGGTGTTTTCGGTTTAAGAGAAGTGGATGAGAGGGATTTTTTACATCATACCTTATTTGGCTAAAAAAATTGTAGGACGGGGAAATTTTGTGACGGATTATATTTTCCTGCTATTATATTTTTTGTCGTCTCTGCCCCTTTTATCTGTTTGGGTGTAACTGTATATTATCCATACTTTCGCTCCCCTTCCCTTTTGTAAGGAATTGAACATGGTAAGATTTTCTTATCCTCTCCTTTCCTTCTCTTGAACCAAACTAAACAAGGGTCCTCTCTTTTGAATTGAACACGATGCTAATTAATTTTCATTCATCGTTACTTTTCATGGTTAGCTGGTTAGGGGTTATCTTTTTTACGCTTACTGACATGTTTTTTCTGGACTGCAATCACTGCATTTGTAATGAACAATTGTGGAACATAACTTAAATAGAGGTTTGTCTCTTTTGTTTGCATGTTCTTGATGAATCTAAGTATACAAGTGAAAATAATCGTATAATGAGCTTTGAGAATGTGATCATTCGAATTGTATGTTTATATGATTTTCTTGGGTAAAACAAAAAATTTGTTTGATTTAGAAGGAAAAAGCATGTAAAATGTCTCTATTAAAATCACTGAACTTGTACTACCAATTTATCTCATGCTGGTTTAGTAACTGCAATATGTCATACTTTTTTATGTCTCTTGCAGTGATTGCAAATTAAATTTATGTTAGTGTATTTATTCCCACATGACATCAGTGTTTGCTTCTGAATTTGAGATCATACTTTTAAAGAATGAGAGCAGTAAGGATTGAACACTAGATCACCTGGTCATAGAGGCTCTGATGTAATTTTATGAACAACTATCTAGTGAAAAGCACATGAATTGTTTTATATCTAAAGTCAATCAGTCCATATAGTGGTATATGTTTTTTTTTTGTATAATTCATATTCATATTCACATATTACACATTTATACTGACTGATGATGTTAGTGCCATGTAATACTCTATTGCTGTACACACAAAAATTAATGTTCTTGATTTTTTTTATTCATATCCTTATATTGATGTTTCAGGTGATGTACATGGCCAATATTCTGATCTCTTAAGGCTTTTTGAGTACGGTGGATTGCCTCCTGAAGCCAATTACTTGTTTTTGGGGGATTATGTGGATCGAGGGAAGCAGAGTTTAGAAACAATTTGCCTTCTCCTTGCTTATAAAATAAAATATCCTGAAAACTTTTTCTTGTTAAGGGGAAACCATGAATGTGCTTCTATAAACCGGATTTATGGATTTTATGATGAGTGCAAGAGAAGGTTCAATGTAAGGTTATGGAAGACATTTACAGAGTGCTTCAATTGCCTGCCCGTGGCAGCCCTTGTTGATGAAAAGATTTTGTGTATGCACGGAGGACTTTCTCCTGACTTACTTAACTTGGATCAGATTAGAAATCTACAGCGGCCCACAGACGTTCCTGATACAGGTTTGCTTTGTGATCTCCTTTGGTCCGACCCAAGCAAAGAAGTTCAAGAATGGGGAATGAACGATAGAGGAGTTTCATATACATTTGGTGCTGATAAGGTCTCAGAGTTTCTTCAGAAACATGATCTTGATCTTGTTTGTCGTGCACATCAGGTTAAACCTCTGCCTTTGGTACTTAATGTGTTACCAGATCTTCAAGATTGAGTTTGTATTTCAATGGCTATAATGACTCTGAAATTAATCTTTTTTTCTCAGCAATTTTAATATATCTTTTTGCATTACTACAAATACTTAATTTTGTTAAACTGGCAGTTACTTTTTACCTTCTATACGTGACATAACTTTGTGCATGAGCCTAAAATGCTTCGAGTGCCATGCCTTGGCTTTAGCATCTGATGCTTTGTACTGTACATTCCTTCATATTTAGATTACGGGATAGTAGGTCTCAATCAACTGTTCTATTTGAAAATAAATTGTTTTTGTTTTGGCAATTTTCTTACCAGGTTGTGGAAGATGGATACGAGTTCTTTGCTAATCGACAGCTTGTAACAATATTTTCAGCACCTAATTATTGTGGGGAGTTTGACAATGCTGGTGCTATGATGAGTGTTGATGAGACACTAATGTGCTCTTTCCAAATATTAAAGCCAGCTGATAAAAAACTAAAGCTCGGTTTCGGAAGTACAACCACTGCTAAGCCTGGAAACTCCCCAGCAGGTGTAAAGGTAGAAAGATTATTAAGTATTGGCTGACAATCTTTGCATGGCATCAGTTGGTACATATCTTCTAATACTAGTGGCGAATAACCCTTTCGTGCAAATGTAGATAATTCGGAGTATCAGTGTCTGTAGTGATTTGGCATTTTTGTACACACTGGTGGGCTTTTTATCTTGCTGAGAATTTATTTCTGACTCTTCAACAAGTAATAAATGAAATAGGCACTTGTCATGATTATATAAAACTGAGATGGTGGTTGTGCTTGGGAGAGGTGACTGGCTCGTTGGAGGAGACATTTTCCACGTGCTAGGTTATTTTTTGGTATTTTCTTTCTAGTGTTCAATTTGATTAGTTATGTAGGATTTCCATGGATTCAGTCATTTTCAACATGATTAGGATAATTAGAATGATCTTGTTTCATGTGCTAACCCCCTGCTAGGAAACATTTGAGGAATTGAATTTAGCAGTGAAAAAAATAGACAGTAACTAAGCTTTTCTACTAAACATGCATCAATGCAACCAAAGGTATTGGATGTATCAGTTGTTTCGTATTGTTCCTAACCCAATCAGTTGATGGGTGGTGCTGTTGCATGTTACTCTTGAGCTTGAGAAAGCGCAACTTTGCGCTGAATAGCTGAAGCGTACCGTGTAGGCAGATTTTACCAGCTGTGTGGGTTTTGAGTCTTATTGCTTGGACTTGGAAGCACCCTAAGACAGGGTCATGACATCAGATTTTACTAGTGCCGTACACAAAGGGTGTGCCTGTGTGGGGACACCTAGTTTTTTACCAAAATTAGTTAAACTGTAATGTCCTAATCGGTCACTCAATTCAACCGATGATATCACATCTTTTAGCACTGCAATGAATAGTGTTCATGCTTTCTATTTTATGTTTTATCACTTACTCATTCACCAATATATTCTAAATCTTTCTCATTATCCGACGCAGTCCTTCCTGGGAGCGAAAGCATGAAATGAAATTTCACAAAAAGGTTGCTGCCTGCTACTTCGGGTTAGCTTGGGCTTAAACTCCTATTGGTTGCAACAAGGGAAAGTCAAGTTCCTTTCGTCTACTATATTTCGGAATTGTAAAATCAAAGGGAAACACCATTATGAACCATGTAAACAATTGTTTTTTATTGGTACAAATTTGCATTTCGAGATGGAAAGTCATAATCTGCTTGTCTTCGTTGTACACTAATAGCTGGTATATTTTCTTAACTGTAAGCTTCTCAAGCGTAGATGGATACATTCGCATCTCTTGCTGAGAACCATTTATAAATGCTTTATACGATTGGCATATATGGATGCTAGTTGAGGCTGGTAAACAGAATGTAGTCGAATCTCTTTGTTTTTCGCTTTGATTGTCTTTTGTGTGTGAGAATTCTAGTTTGATCTGGGATCACCTCTTTTTACTTTATTTTTATCTGAGATTTAATTCGAGGCATTGATGTCCCTTCTCGAGATGTTCAACCTGTAGAACGGAGTCTGATGGAGTAGTTAAAGTTTATGGTTCCGTTCAGTTTATGTGGAAGAAAATTGCGGATTTTTTAGGGAAAATGGGCTTTTGTGGGGAAAGCTGAATCTACTTGTTTTTTTTAATACCTATTGGAAGCAGAGGTGGGTTCGTGCATCTTTCCTTTCGGAAAGCTAGTTCTGCCTACTGCTGGTTCTTCTGCATGTTAAGTGTTATGTAACGTAGTATTTGATATTTGCTTCTTGTACGATATTACGTTCATCTTTTTTTTTTTCAGTCTGTTTAGTTAAAAAAGTCTTATATATGTTTAAAATTGAGTTTGTTATTCTTTTGATTTATAGAAATGATTTTAAGCCAGTAAATTAAGTGTTCCTTTGAACCTCAGACCTCAGAAATGTAATAAGTGCTAAAAACTGATTCAAGGAGATTCAGGAATTCAAGGATAACTTCCAAAATTTCGATAACAAAATCGTCATTCTTAATCAATCTTGTTAGTTTTTTCAAAGATCACGTTTCAACACTTATAGTTTAAAAGGTGATTAACGTTCGACAAACTTACTCTCTTAAGAGTGACTTGTCATTACCTATTATTACCTATGCTTAAACTATATTTTTCTAACTTCCACATACTTGGTTGGAATATGGATTGCCATAAGCCTCGAACGATATAATTATAAATTTTAATTATATTTAGTTTAGGATTTAGGGTTTTATGAAATAATCTCAAAGAGAAATTATCAAACAAAAAAAACACTTAAATATGAAGATAAATTTTTGTTATACAATATCACATTCTTTCATAAAATTATTTTTCAAAGAAACACGATCAATGACATCCTTCACCAAAACAGTACTTGAAGAGGAAACAACATTATATTCCAGAACAAGATTTACATCATACATAATAGTAAAAAAATGAGTAAACTTCTAATTAAAAATTTGATAATGATATGATTTATTTAATGAAAAACTAATAATAAAAGAAATGACTCCATTCTCTTCAAGTAAATGAGTGGCAGTTAGCATGTTGCAGTTAAAATATATATATTCTGCTGGAGCAACAAATATAAAAATATATGTTGTGTGTATTAATTTATATCCACTACAGCCAGGTAATTAATCTTCCATCATCACCACACTTTTATTCTCTCAAAAGGTTACAATTATTTGGTTTGAAGACAAAGTTGTGGTGATCTAAGAGACATCTGGCTCTGTGACTTTACTTGAAAACGTATAAATCTGCCGACCATCTAAACCAAAAACTATTGTAATAATAAATAGCACACAGTTTGATTGGTTGGGTTGAACATCCTAGTAATTAACATCATCAATCACCAATTACTTATAATAATTGAAATACTATGTTGATGTGCCTTCCCTTGCCTTCTCCACGCTTCCTCGTGTCACTATCTTCAATGTCACACCTCGTCAACTATACATTATGCCACAAAATCCAAAGAAAGAGCACATGAAAGTGACCTTCATTCATCTTAACCTAATAGTCCAAGTTACTTATTCATAATTCTCCATGATTGAATTCTGAGAGACCCTCTTTCCCCTTCAATATTCAAGATCATGTAACATCTACTTTTAATATATAATTGATTACTGACTTATTCTGTGTTGTTGTTTACTGAAGATATCAGTGTGCTTAGCAGTTGGACATAGGTGGGTTTGCATTTTATATACACTTGTTTTAATTAAGTAATTAAACTTGTTAATACTAAATTAAATCTTTTGGTAATACTGAAGACACAATATTAGTCAGCACTTGTTTTGGTTCTCCTATATTCTTTTATCTATTTGTTAACAAGGTGACGTAAAGTAAGAGTAAACTGAAGGATCTGTATTTTAGAAAGAAATGAGCAGAATATAATCTGCAAGTTCATATGGGTAAAAATAGCATACAATAGATTTTTTTAAAATTAAATATATGAGATTAATGTTACAAAATAAAAAAGAATTATTAAGAATATCAGACACATCTTAATCTATTCTTATTAACTGGTTTTGACGAGGATATTGATTACTTTGGCATGAATTCTTTTTCTACATTCCCCTTAATAACCAATAATAATAATTTTTTATATAATTTAATTATAAATTTATCTTTTATTATATTTTTTTCTAAATTTATCAGAATTGTATATAGCTATAAAAGAACTATCATTATTATTCATTCCAATAATCATCACGACGTATGAAATGAAATACACGAAGGTTGACTCGATGTGCATGTCATTTGTGAGCCTCAGCCTAATTTTCAACATAAAATTTCGTAAAAAAAGTGACTCATTTTTACTTAAAAAAAAAAGTAGCAGCAGTGAAGCCCTAAAAGTCACACATACAAAGCACTGAATGAACAGCTGCTATTAATTTTCCATGGTCAAATGAAGAATCAATGGCGAAACGAAAAAAAACCGAACCAAACACTGTTGTCGTGGAAAAAGATTTTCATAAAAATAAAAGGACATGACTTAAAATACGAAGCCTAATAAGTAAACGTATTTCTCCCTCTCACATCAACGTATAGCACAATTCTTTATATATATATAAACAATTCATAGAACAAAAGTCTTTGAATAAGTTTATTTGAAAAAAAACTAACGTTTTTTAAATAATTTTTACGGATATTTAATAAATAAGTTAATATTCGTATTAATAATATGATTATATATAATGAATTTTGTTGAACCTTTTAACAAGTCATTATCTGCTTAATTAGATCTTGAACTCCTTGATTAATTAATCTACTAAAGAGTTTCTTCATCGTATTCACCATTAGTCACACCCCACTTCATTCAAAGCGCTGCCCAACAAGCACGCAGAGAATATTAAAATAATAAAAAATAAAGTGTTTTACTCAAAACTGACGAAAATGATATTGAATTTCCATGGTCAAATGGTGAATCGGAATAAAACAAATAACTCATTGAGACATAATTGTGGTGGAAATAATTTTTCTACGTAGAAATGTCATCGGATACTTCATCCTTTCAAACCATTTATTATGAATGAATTATTATTTTTCATGTAATAAAAATTCCTATAATATTGTTTAGAATCACAAAAGAAATAGGGAAAGAAGAAAGAGAAATATAAGGAAAGTAAAAATATATATACAATAAAAAAAGATAAAAATTAATAGTATATTTTTTTTTTTGCATAAATAGAGTTGGTCTTATGTATCTATTCCTATATTTTTTTCTACTGTTATATCAGACCCCAAAGAAATGTTAAAAACAAATTAATATAACTGTATATATTTAAAAATTTATTAATTTGTTACTAATGGTTAAATGTGTTCAATAGATTATCGTTACCAAATTACTAAGATATATAGGTTATTTTATTTTACAATTATAAATGTTTTCTACTATCTAAAAGTGAGTCTTATAGGACTCTAATTAATAATAATTAGAAATGATAAAATTGCAATTGGTCGGTTGATCCGGTTGAAAACAATTTGAATATATTTTGTCTCGCTTAGGGATAAGCTAACCAATCAAAAATTTAAAATAATAAAAATATTTTGATAAAATTAATTTAAATATATAGAAATTTAGTGAAATGATGCAAAATGAATATTAATATTTTATTCCTATTAGAGAAATTAAATTTATAAAATAAATTAAAATAATAACATATTTAGATTCTTTGTCACGGATTTTCTTAAATCCATTAGTTAGAATTCTAATATTCCTCGCGTCAACATAAGTGAATGCAACGTATTTAATCATTGTACACAATATTTAAGCATTAGGTCAACCCATTAAATCAATTTAGTTAGAATTGTAAAAATGAAATTTCATATCATAAAAATAGATAAATTAAAGAATATATAAATGATAAAGATTCTTAAGTTTTATTTTTCTCCAAAGTTGGAAATGTTGAATCGAATATACAATTTGTGGAACTCTTTAAAGCTATACATCACTCTACAAAGTTTTCCATCATCTACATCGCAATTGCAGAGGCACCTAAGTGATCTTTTCTCTATAATGCGTACAAAATTGGATGAAATAGTTGGAAGTGGCACTCTTCAAGAAAGATCAGCACTCAAAATCCAAGGATGATCTGCAACCACAGGAAACTTGATTAATAAGGCAACACAAAAAAACTCTAAAAACTAAGAAAATAGTAACATGATTTAGAAAAGTGATAAGAATAAAAACTTACTCAATGCTTGGTGTGCAGAGATACGTCTAGAGGGATCTCTACAAATCATCTTCCTAAGAAGATCCTTAGCAGAAGAAGACACAGACCTAAAATTTGTGGTAGGAAACCGAAGATTAGACCTTAGAACAGCTTCAAAAATTTCTTCAGTAGAGTCTCCATAGAAGGGTGGAATGCCACTCAACATGGCGTAAAGAGTGACCCCACTGCTCCAAACATCAACTTTTTCGTCGTAGTCCTTCCCCATGAGAACTTCAGGAGCCACATAATAAGGGCTGCCCACCAAGCCACTCATGGTCCTGCCCTCACCGAACCACTCTGCGAAGCCGAAGTCGGAGAGTTTAAGGTTGTCGGCTTCGTCGAATAAGAGGTTTTCGGGTTTGATGTCTCTGTGGGCGACTCCGAGCGCATGGCAGTGCGTGAGGGCTTCGAGAAGCTGCTTGGCGAGGGAGGCGGCGTGGGACTCCGGCAGGGGGCCGTCGGCGATGTGCTCGAAGAGGGTGCGCGGCTGGCAGAGCGGGAGAACGATGGTGGAGGTTTGGGCATCTTGGAAGGTGTCGATGATTTCGAGAATGTTGGGGTGGGGAGAGAGGAAGGTCATGGCCTTGGCCTCTACTTCGAGGCAGTGGCGGTCGGTGGCGTCGCTGAGGAGGCCGTTGTCGATGACTTTGAGAGCGTAGAATTGGTTGGAGGAGGGGTGGAAGCAGCGGAAGACGGTGCCGAATTTGCCGCGACCGATTTCTTCCAACGCTTCGTATTGTTGTTTCATGAGAGCTGCTTCTTCTTGGTGCATTTTCTGTTCTGTAGAAATTCTTAGTCTGCAATGGAAGGGCTGTGTGAATGGGTATATATAGAATTGCTTCTGTTGGAAAATAATATATGATAGGATAATTCGGTTAGAGGTTATAAGTAAAAAAGATAATATAATCAAAAAATTTAAATTAAAGATAATCAAGATTTATAAAATTTAGAGATTGATTTGTTCAAAAGAAATATTTAATAACAAAATATTTAATATTCTAACTGTAAATAACTGCAATATATTTCATATAGAGACCGATTACACAAAAATATCCTTTTGTAAATAATATTTTTCCTTTCAGATATTAGTTTGAAACAATTTAAATATTAAATTAGTAATCTTATTTGGTGTAACATCGCCTCCCACTAGATTCATCACTTTTAAATTTATAAACTATAAAGACAACTTTAATGGGTGTTACCTTTTTTAACCAGTAAAACAAATTTATATCAGTTCGAGTATATTTTATTCTGGTTGATAGATTATTTCCGTTATATCATATTCGGCATACTTTCAAAATTTATTGTGTATTTTATCTTAAAGAAAGAATATTGTGTATTCAGATTTATTTAATACTTCTTACCCAAAATATTTAATTTCATACTGACAATAATATCATATCATTACAAATTAAATGCTTTAGTAAAAAGTTGACCTTATCTTGTTATACTATCATTTAATTATAAATTGAATTAAATTGTATATATACAGATCGTTTGACCAATAAATGTTTTGGTATACTATCATTTAATTAAATACTGTACATTAAATTACTCAAATTGAACAAGATTATTTTCTTAAAACATTTGTAATCTATATAAAAACACCTTTATATTACTAACTCGTTTTTTTTTTAATTTTAATTAGTAATTTTAAAAATATAAATAAAACGTAAAATAGTTTTGCCCCTAACCAATGAAAGTGTTAACTTTTACCTATTGAGGAAAAAATAACCATCTCCTCGTTTGTTTTCTCAAAGAAATGTCTTTTATATTCCTTACTCCCACAAATGAGATTAAGCAAAAACTACTTCCATGCACTTCATATAATTTATGAGAAACCAAAAGATTTTCTTTGAAAAAAACTAAAACCAAACATTTAAATCTTAACAAATATTAAAACATATTTAACCTTGAAATAAATTGGTTTGACCACAGATATATACAAGAAAACTATAAAATGATACACTTAAAAAATGTTGTAGAATGGAATGATGTGGACACAAAACTGAAATGCAACGACGCGGTGTATCAATATAAAATTGCAGCGCAGTTACAAACATTATTTATCAATTTATTATAAAATATCAATTAAAATTCTGTATTCCAAAGTTGAGAACGTTAAACATTGGTATTTTCATTTCCTTATTCATCTGAAAATAAGTACTGAGGTTAAATATTTCATTAAATACAAAAAGGATATTTGGTATATTTAACCAACTTAAAGGACCTCTTAGTAGGACTTTTATAAGCCCACATAAATGTAATATCAGTGTAAATTGGACAGAAGAGAACTAAAGTTTCCTCTAAATAGTAGATAGAGCAAATTCAATGTACAGCCTCTGTGCATGCATGCATCAGACAAATGGAATAACGCAGAAAAGACATGGCCTTTTATATGTGTAGTAGTACACTTTCTTTAAACTCTTCAGTAGCCTAAAACGAAAAAGAAATTCGGTAAAACAAATAACAGCCCGAGCCATAATTGACGAAACAAATCATGAATGTACTCTGGTTCAGATCCGAGGCAAAAGTGACTGGATCAAATCAAATTACTAAAAATCCATCAGAAATCTCGCTACTTATGATGAATTTAATTCAACTTGGCTAATCACCTTTCGGCAAAGGTCCCCACTTTACATGGACTTTGGTCCAGCGACAAAACTTCCAATATAACGGTCCCAATATTTATCAGATGCAAGTCTGAATATCGTTGGTGCTGTTGCCCCCCATCCGAAACATATTCCATGGCGAAGCTTGGAATTTCTCCCCTTCGAGCAACGTCGGGGTTCAAAGCTGAACTTGAGTCATGTGTCTCTGAACAATAGCCAGTCAATCCAATATGCAGCATTAATACTTTTCATACACTACTAATGTATAATGTTCAAAACGAGATGAACTTAAAAGTTAAAAATGTTTTCATAACTAAGGGGATACAGAAAATTATACACACTGCATAGTAGTCAATTGACCAAAAGGGTTGCAAAAAATAAGATCAGATAGCTTCCCCCACCCCAAATGTAAGTTTATAATATAGTTAGGGGAGGCATGAAGAGACTAGAAGGGTGGGTGCGAGTAGAATTTCCCTAGAATGGATTGGCTAGGGAAGCAAAATTTGAACTGAACCAGGTCCAGCACAAAATCATAATGGTTCAATTTGCGGGTCAATATCGATGAAAGCACGGGTTCTAGGCAACAGGAGATAACAGCATAAAGGTTTCTTCCTGCGGCTCCATAGCTTCTGCTTCTTGTGGCACACCATAATTCTTAAAATACCAAAAATGCCTTTTATTCTATTAATGTTTTTCATTTTGGAATTTCAGGATGGATGATCTGGATAAACTCCGGATTATAGAATCTAGAAGGAATAGAAAATACGTTCCAGATTCTATATTCTATAATGGGTTTCTTTAAAAAAAATATTTGAGATTATAGAATCCGGAAGGTATTTACAAATTTGGAAATAACTTCTAAATTTTGTAATCCAAAATGTTTTTTTTTTTTAAATTATTCCAAATTCTATACAATCTAGGAAGTGTAAATAGAAAAATATACATTTCTAGATTATAGAATACAAAATGTATTTTTTAAGGACAAAATTATCTTTTTGCTTGATCTATGGGGATGGCAGGAGAAGCTATGGAGGTGTAGGAAGAAATAGCCCAACATAAATGACTTTAGATACTTGTATTCTGCACAATGAATAGATTGATAGATATGGGTCTTTGTTTTTTTCAACCAATATATTTGATAGTCTTCTTTATTTATTATACACACTATTAAATTATAAGAAAATATGTTTTGTTTTGCCAATGAGAGGGTTCAATAATACCCATCAGACAAAAGAAATGGTCAATATAGCTATATAATTTAAAATCTCACATGATTGTTTATTCTATTCTCGTGTTCGTGTCTCTCTTTACAAAACCACCATTTCCTCTGCCCTGACTACACTCCAATGTTTAATGAAATGCATTTTTATTTAAAAAAGCTGACAAGCCCAACTGCAGAACCTCATAAAGGAATTACGCAGGCCACATTTATTTATTCATAATTTTTCTATTGCCCAGACTCCCACCTACATGAATCCATGGCGGATCCCCTGAACATGCCATTACAGTTGAAGCCATACAGCACGTCACTGGTATTGGACACAGCGATGAACTTGCGTTCCCTTCATCTTGTTTTTTATTTCATGTGATATTCATGTTTCAAATCATTAAACATTAGAGACAAGAGTGATTGATGAAGTCAGTTGGACTTAGAAATGTATAGAGAGAATGACGATTTTGGAAAGAAATAAAAAATAGGAGAGGAAAAGAGAGAGACGAGAAAGTGTGCGTGAAAGAATAGAATACAGTCATGTGAGATTTTATGCTGACCGTTTATTTTTATCCAACGGTTATTATTGAACCCTCTTATTCTCACAATAAAACATCTTTCTCAGTTTAGTCAATGCGATAAGACCCCAATTGATAATAGGCAATCAATTGATCACGAGGCAAGCTGCACAGTGAATGCAAGCTTCCATGCCCAAATCCTAATACAGAGCATTGTAAAGCAATTATGCCCCAGGATTGGAATTTCTAAATCACTACTGCGAGAATGCCATTGAACATGCTCTGAATGTGCAAAAAGTAATTCAAGTAAAAGAGAATGATAATTTTGATTTGCTGGCCTGGAATGCCTGCAACTTGCCTAAGGCCAGTCCAGCTTTGTGCTGCCCTGATCCGTATTTGTCCCAATCTGATTTGAATGGGCCTCTTTTCCCAAATTATATTATAAATGCAAAGTAAATTGGGTAAGTATTATCATATTCAACTTACATAAATGATGTCAGAAAGGAGCCTCAAGTGATTCATCCCAAACTTCTGCACTACCATTCGATGCATCCTCTACATCTTCTTCCATTGAAAGCCTAATGTATTCTCTGTGAGCAAAGCGATCCCACTCTGTCAATGTGGGATTCTCACGTTCCTGTTCACACAAGGACATATACCAATACAATCAAAACTCACCAAAAATAGTCAACCATACTCACTCAACAGCGAAATAACTTCTATAAAATATTCATGCACCTGACGAATCAAAAATGGGTCACGCGTTTCAAAGGCCATGAACTTATTCAGATTGAACAGGATATTGAAAACACTTCCTGAGAGTTTACCGCCTTTCAGGTCTCGCAGAGTTATATAGCTCTCCTCCTACAGAATCAAGCATTTGAATTTAAAATTAAGGGGAAAAAAATCTCTCAAATAAAGCATAAAATCAACCTAAAGGATGGAGAAAGGACAAGAAAAGGAGCAACCAAAAATAAAAATTGGGTATGTCATTTTTCCAAAACAACAGGAAGTTTTAAACTACAGACTACATTAGCATATCATATTCCATCTAGAATGACTTCCCAACAACATAAAGAAGAATCAATTGAAGAAAAGACAAACCTCAGGTCCAACCATGTCAATAATCTGGCATAGTATATCCTCAAATAGCACAGGTTCCTGGGCCATGCACTCCATTCTATGCAATTGCTCCTCATAAAAAAATTGCAGTTCATTCCGCGTCAGAACTCCATTTCCATCCAAATCAATGCACTTAAACCTAATCATGACAAATCGAAACACAATTTCACAAAAATAACTAATTAAACTCAACCACAAAGGTCAAACATCCAATGTTGGCTTAAGAGTGTACTCAGTAGGAAAGGAAAAAATAGAGGGAAGTGAAAAAGCCAAAACGTGACAAATATAGTAATGGATGGGAAACAAAATACCAATACTCAAGACTCGGCTCAGAAGATTTATCCTCTTCTGACAGTATGAAGTAAACAAAATCTTCATAACCCATCTTTCCCTCAACCTTACTGGTAAACCTTCTAGGAACCTGAGATAATATTGAAGTGAATCAAAATTTGCATCTTCAACAAATTATCAGATAATTCATATAAAAAGATGTGAAAGGACAATGCATGTTTATTATGAGAGAAGGGTAGGGCTTTGGGTCGTCTGAGGTCCTGGATAATAATAGTTAAATTACAAGACAGAAGCAACACATGATATAGTAATCCACACCAACCTGGGAAAATATTCTATCAACAATTCGATAGGTAAGTGCGTGGTTACCATATCTGATAAGATTCTCTTTGTCTATCAGGAAATCATGATCTGTATCCAGCTCCCAAAACTTGCAGTATATAACGTAAAAATGCTCGTAAGAAAAGTACCTGTAGATAATATTAAGGTAAAAAGAAACAGTAAGGCGTCTTAATATACAAATATTTAGTTCATCATTTGAATAAAGAAACCGTAGTCATTTTACATAGTAAATGGAAATGACATCTTCAAAAAGTATACCTACCTCAAAACCTTGTTTATGTCCTCTTCTTCATCAGCATGTTGCATTGCATCAATTATGTTTCCACGCTTCAGCTCCCTCAGGGTGAGACGACCATTTCCTGATCGATTAATGTAGTAGTATATTCTGTATATGACAGTTTCAGCTGGACCATCAGAAAAACAAGTAGTTATGTTATGAACATTGCACCACGAAAAAAGACAAAAAAAATAACACAATATCAGCCTGATAGATGATAATGCCAACAAAGTTGAAAAACAGGTTAGATGGGAAAATGGCAGCTGGAATTATTTCAGTAAGTGTAAAGATGATCAACAAACAGCTGGCAGGTAAGTGGGTTGCTTAAGCAGGAGAAAAGTAAATGTTTCAAGAGTATCCAATACATTTAGATTGATTAAGTGAGCTACTTGACAGGACACCGTTTGGCTTGAGTAGAAAAAACTATTTGTCCAAACCAATAGCTTACAAATAGCAGCTGCAGCCAATACCCACAGGAACACATAGCTGGTTACATTTTGTTATGTAAATATTGAATCAAATTTCATGAAAGCACCCTACATGGGATTGAAAAAAAAGCATGCACTGTGTCAGAAACATGTAGTCTTGTTTTGCTCATGTCTCTTTACTTAAAATGTTACAATTTTTTAGTGTTCATCTATTTTATGATTCATACATCAATTCGATTCGGTTCACAATTCATAAAATATCTCTTCCAAATCACAATATATGATAGTCATAAAACAGATCTACTGATTCACAATTCGTAAAAATAGCTCTTCCAATTACAATTTGTAAACTAGCTCCTGTGATTCAATAACCATGGCTGTGGGATATTCTAAAACTCCCCCTCATGCTAAAGCCGGCTAAGCAGGAACAGATAACAACGTCCCAAAAGAAGAGGCTAGGGATAGTTTAAACAAGATGAAACATGTGGAGACCATGTGCCATTAAGAACATCAGGTGAAAAAAAGCTCATAAAGGCACATAAGGGTTCTCCGATAATGGCACTGAGGGATGGTCAATTGGTGACTTCTGAACAAGAAAAAAGGTGTCTGGTTGAACAACCAAAGATTAAACACAGTTAATCAGCCTCACCAATGGTATTAAAAACAGAAAAATAAAGGCCAAACTAGAGGAGATTGCATTTTAAGGAACTCAGCAACGAAATAGTTATATGATAGGTCATAAATGAACTGATTGGAGCCAAAGGTGTTTGGATGGTATCAAATAGATATGTATGTCAAAGGAAAAACCCAAAAGAGATGAGCAAAAAATAAAGTCGAGGGTTGAAGATGGTCAATAACTATTCCATGGAGTGGTTTTCCACTAATTCTACATAGCAAAAAAGAGAAATGTCCCTCAGAGTGGACGCTGTGGCTCTGGTATAACGTTGGAATTAGGTTTAAAGGATAAAATGGAGAGAGAACGAATAAATACAATAAAATTCACATTGACTCCAATTATATAATGCGTACAATTTGATGGTAAAACCTAAATTACTAATCCATATTTTTGTAATAATAACCCTAACTAAATAAGCTACCAGATCACATGAATTAGAAAGCATGAAAACTGAGATAAGCAATCTAATCCTTCTAAGATACTCTAAAATATTATATGATACTGATATTATGGGATAGTATAACAAAACCAAACCATAAAAAGTTGCTCCAAAATCACTTCAATAAATCCAATACAGGGGTCAGATATAGATAAAGGATGTGTCAGAAGACCTAGCACAAACAATAAAGCAGTATCAGATGCATGGAGTGCCTAATTTGTTAATTAGAATCTCAACCGTAATGTCTCTTTATATATTTTCCAGTAAAATATCAGAAAACAAGTTTCAGGACATACCCAGTATGTACAACTTGATTTAGAACATGGATCAAGGCAAAACACTACAGCTTTTTTTAAGAAAAAAAATTCAACAGAGACGGGAAGTTCAACTAGAGGCAGTGTCAGAAATTTGGCAGAAAAGGTCAACAAAAGGCTAATTTGGGAAGTGAGAATAATGCAGCAATGCTGCCCAGTCTCTCTGAATATCAAAAATAGTAACTCCACTAAAGCAGTCAAAGGAAGAACTACACTGCCATAAAATTTTACTGCAGTTCAAATTAATCCTTTATAAGGTAACATCAACAAAAAACAGCTCCAGGGTAGAAGAAGACATTCACGCCTTCTAATAACCCCCACAATGGTTTTGTTTAGAAATGAAGAATGGCAAGAACTTCAAATTTATTAACAGATCTCTACATTTAAACTTACATGAAAACCCCTAAATACAAGGTCATAACCAAGATGGAAGACAAACCATATCTTTCTTGAAACTCAGGTGTGCTCTGCAGAAACTCCAATCCTGGATGAGTTGCCAAAAGTTCACGCAGCACAGGTTTAAAATCATCCTGCCATGAAGTACAACATAGTTAGAAACAAGATGGACAGGAATATAATACCAAAGCCAAGAAAACCAACAAAAATGCCAAAAAAATAATAAATCACACTATAATCAAATAGGAATGTAAGAAATGACATATTTTGATAGCAGATATAATCCGGCCATGGCTAAGTGTAACTCTTAGAAGAGGAGAAAAAAACTAAATGAAACGAAAAGCAGGAAATCTAATAGCAATAGAAGCAAATACCTGACTAATGTACTTGAGCTGTGGTTGCTTTAAAATTGTGTATATTTGGGTTGCTATATCTTTTGTCAACATGTTTCCATTGATCCAATAATCAATAAATGATTTCCTATAGGAATATTAAATCAAGAAATTAGGCATAAGAATTAGGAATTACTAATTACATGGAACAGAACCATTCTAGTTCTGAAGTCATGGAAGGAAACTTAAATAAATAAAAAATGCTCATTTTATTAATAAACATAAGGTCGTTCAAGCAAGAAATCAATCACCATAATGCCAAAATGAATTGAAATAGCAAGAAGCAAGAGTAGCTTCTGGTTTAAGACCAAACACAAGAGGACCATAGAGAATTCTTGGCCAAACAATGTGTAAGTACAACCATGTTCGGGGCATATGCTTGTTTCTGCTGACTTGCCTCTTCCTATTAATGTTTGGTTCCTTCAATTTTCACCTTGAACAGTACAGCATCAAATACTGTTTTACATGTAATAATAGTAGGAAGAACTAAAAACCTTCATTGTTCAATAGATGATCGAGAGAGGAAACTTAATGTTCTTTCCTTTTTAGTCAAAACTATTCTGACATACTTTTCAGTTAATGTTTGTTGATAGCAAAGAAGGAGAAAGCACTCTAGAGGGAAATACATATAAAAATTTAGTTCATGGAGTAAATCATAACTTTCTACAGCCTCTTCAACAAGCCATCATTCATCTTTCAAATGACAGTACTTTCCTGGTTTCCTTTAATACACTTTTGACATGTCAAAAGAGGTTCACTTATAAAGGTCCAAATTCAATACTTACTAGAAATTCAGTTCTTAAATTTTACAACAGATAAAGTCAGTAAATATTTTCAAAATATCTGTTACACTTTTTTTTCAGGGGGAGGGTGGGGAATTAATCATCTCTTTCAAAAGCTCTGAAAGGAAACTGCCTAGAAAAGAAAACTTTGCCCTAGAAAATATAATATGAACACACTAGTTCAAGTGATTTCTATCAATTTTGCAGTCTGTCATATTTATAAGATGACTACTAATTTGACCAAGAAACCATACTCGTTTGCTTGTTTTAGGTTGACTTCTAACAACCTTCCTAATCACTCCTCAGATTAATTACTATCAACATCATTGTTGGCTTTGCAATGATATAATGCAACTAATTTAAATTTCCAATCCTAAAAACTAGCGGGAAGAGATATTTGAAACCGCAACTAAATTATGGATAGGGGACAGGGCACAGATAAATTGTTTATGGCATTTGTGGAATATAGATAAATAGAATCAAACAAATGAAGTCAGACCATTGATGTAGCATGTAAACTAATGCAACTCACCTCCCTTGAGATTGACATATGAATCAAGGATAGATCCACCAGTACCAGTACCACATCATTCATATTTTCATTATAAACATGTAAAACTCAGAACAACTCACTGAAGATGGCTCCAACATGTCAAACAATCAATCAATCTAAAGCGAACTAAAGAATGTTTCTATCTTTTAAGAGACGGGTTATTTGGGAAAGGAAATTAAACATTAATACATTAAAGCAGCAGGGTAATCTGTGATGAGGTATAACTTGAGAATCTTATAAGCCTAAGGATTTGTATGATGAAGAATTCACTTTTTAACCTAACATAACAAACAATACACTTGCTAAATCCTCAAAATAAAAATCTAATCGTCAAAAAAAAAAATAGGGAGGGAAAAAAGAACACAGGGAGGGAGTGGACTGTGTAAGTTGCCCCTAGTTTGATTACCCAGTGGACTAAACAAATTAATTATCAAAAATAAATAATGGGATAGTAAGGAATACAGATGTTTTGGGTTCCAAGCTCTTTCCTTTTTTTCTGAATAATTACACAGTATTTATCATGTTCCAACTTCCAGCTCTATTCAATGTCATGACATAAAAAAAAACTTTATATATCCATGCATAGTTGTTTTTAAAATAATAATGATAATAATAAAGTACACACCTTGTCACAACTCCAGTTCCATTATCAATCTTTCTAAAAAGAGATGTGGAAAAAAAAGATGGCAGCTTGCATACTTCCTTAGTAACTGCCTTGAATTCTGCCAACCAAAGAAACAAGTAGAACAGAATTAAGCTAGTATAACTACAATTATTCATTTTATTACAAAGTGGTTTTCAGATACATAGTCACTTATTGACTTATGGAAGTATTAAAACTATTTTTTTTATCTAAAATGAGGAGGGGTTATGATTGCTTATAAAGCTATGATGTGTCGCTATTGGAAATTGCAGTTTCCCCAATTGCCAATTGCCCCTTCAGACTATAACACCTCTATATTCCCAATATCTCACCATGTATCTGCAGCCCATCCATGTGATCATGAAATAAATGGTCAATTCTAATAAGGCATTGTTCTTTCAGTTCATTTGGAGGTGGACGCCCAAATTGAAAGTAGAACTGCAAGCACACAAGTATCTATGTTATGAGCAAAAACATAGCATGAAAAGGGGGAGGAAGAGGGTGAGAAACAAAAAAGAAAAATAAACACAACGTACTGACAAACAGTCAGCAGACCAGGAAAAAAAGAAAAGCATGACAAATAAAAATATTAAGGAAATCATCACAAATAAATAAAGAAAGAACATACTCAGAAACAGTTACCAGATGAGCCTAACCTGAGGTATTAATTCTTTAACTGGCTCACTGACAACCTTCAAAGGAGAACCCAAGTTAGAAGGGCCAACTCTCTGTTTCACTATGCGAGGGGAGCCAGATGAACTTCTTGGCGAAAGTGGAGGTGCAGTGCCAGCAGGAAACATGGAGGGCAAAGAATTGCTTGAAGCATTTGGACTAGAGCAATTCCCTGGGACATTCAAAGGAGAACCTGACTTTGCTTCATTTAACAACGATGTTACCTACACACATTAACAAGTGAGACTTAAGATTACTAATAAAATCACAAATGCACGAATTTATCCTTTAAAGACTGTTTAAAGGGAAAAACTTGACCAATAAGGAAACTCGAAAATTTAAAAAAAAAAAAGAGGTTAATAATCTGTATTTCATTCATGAGTATCATCAAGACTTGTTTATATAACTTCTGAGAGTAGGTAATAGTCCTTCTTATAATAAGCTGTGGTGATTTCTCTTAAGGAAAGAGATTGAGACATAACAGTAGACACTAATCACTCATTAACGTGAAAATACGTGAAGTATATCTAGGAAAAAATCATAATAATGCTCATGAAGTAGGTGTACGGAATCCCACACCAACGACTATCTTTTATTAACATAAATAATAATTAATAATTCATTATCCATCATTCTAACAAAAACATTGTGGATTTGAGTACTATTAGAATAATTATTAATTTATTATCTGACAACGAAAGTTGCTACCAATGTATATATAATAAGAATCGTGACATGAACAATGTTGCAATATGTTGATTTCCGAATCGAGGAACATGTTACGAAGCGTACCAATCGATTACTTTCAGGAAGCAAAAGCCACTGCTCGAAGAGCGTCTCGACGAAACTTAGGTTAGATTTGAGTGCCAAAGAGGACACCTCCGGGAGCTGCAACAGCTCCACATCCAACGATGCCGTATCGCTAACGACCTCCATGCTCATCTTATCGAAACCGTGACCGTATCTCTCATTCACGAACCGAACCGCGCAAATAGCAAAGCGAAACCTGCTTGAGCGAGCTGAATTTCAATGCCTTTGAATCGAAACTGCGTGCGCCAATCAGATTCTGTATCGGAATGGAACAAATGTGCTGGAGCCAGCTGCGGATTGAGCAGGAACCCTAGATCTTTCTACTCTTAGGAATTACGACCGATTACGATGTTGATTGAGGAGACGGAACGGCGCGGCGATCTGGTGAGACGTTTCGATGGAGAAAGAATGCGCGAGGGAAATAAAATTGGATGTAAATTTCTGTAGAGATCCACGCGAATTTGGAGGGAGAGATAACAAATGTGTGTGCAGATACTGGAAAAATAAAATGAAGAGAGGCGTGTTGTTTTTGTATTTTTTTTATATTTTTATTTCTTTGAAAATGAAGAGAAAGAGCAGAAAATGAAAAATTGGCAGGCTGACACGTGGCCTGCTTACGGAAAATACGGTTTTTTTTAGTGCAATTATCAGTCTTCACATGTCGGAGGATCCTACGTCTACAGTCAACACCACTTCCAAGTTCCCCCATCCATGGTTCCATTATTTTTTGGGGGTACGACCCTAGTAGTACTTTACTTAATTCTACGTATCCATGGTTCTATTATTGCTATTGACTAGTATATTAAATAATGAAAGATGCTATTTGTACCATAAAAAAATTATAAATTAAATATAATAATTATAAGAAATGTACCATTTATTTGGTGGAAGAAAAAAGTAAATATACGTTGGAAATTTTATGAGTTTTTTTCGAAATTATTTACCTTTTCTCTCTTTATCAGTTTACCTTTTATTTTCTCTTTTATGCATCGTATTTATGTCATACATATTTAGAGATGATATCATGTCACACAGATAAAAAAATATTGATGTATCGGAAATTTTGAAATTATCAAATCTACCATGAGTTTAAAGTGTTACATTACATTATATTTATGATAAATGTGTTGGTGTTAAGCTGATTAACTAGTGTGTATTTACTTACTTTGTGACTTGTGACTGCATCATAATATCTTTTCAATCATCGTATATCATGTGAGATTGAGGGTATAATAAAGGTGTAGTCTTATATAATATAAAAGAAGAAAAAATAAAGACAACTTATCATTAAAGTTATGAATAACTTGTTTAGTAACTAAAATATAGAAGATCGAATGTTTTAACCACTTTATAAATTGTGAAAATTTTAAACTATATTGATTGGCATGGATAATGAAATGTGTATAAATTTGAGATGTACATGTAAATGATAATTTTAAATAGTATATGAATGGTTGGTATGTATTTTATGTGACAACGAGTTATTATAGCCAAACCAATATCGATTTTCGATAACTATATATAGTTTTTCTTTAAAAAAGTCAGTACATAAAATGGGTTGTATAAGTATACAAAATATATATTTTTTATTCAAAATTGATTAGCCATTGCAGATTATACAACTCATTTTGATTTTTTTATTTATTTTAAATTTATTTTGAACAGATAATACTCACTCTTCTTATGTGGTTATTACATGATTATAGTCAGTTTGTAAAATAATTTTACAAAATCTTAAAAATGACAATAAAAAATACCTTTCAACAAGAAATAAAGAAACAATATGTTCAAAACTGAATTATTATCATTTATCTTCCTACATCCATAAACATTTTTAAAATTCCATGCACTATAAAAAAAAAAAAAAAACTTGATACTCAGAGAACTATTATGAGAAAATATCTCTTATCAACTAAATTCAAAATATACAAATTTTATTTTTTGTGTTGAATAATTTAAATCTCTCTAACAATCTCGTATTTTTCATGGGAAATATTAAATTCACTGGGTATGCTTAATATCAAATTACATTTCTTTCATTTAATATTTTTGACAAAGTTACGACCGTATATTTGTAGAACGATTAATGACAAAGTAATGTATTAAAGAGTTATTATTAAGTATGTTGTGCCTTACATCCGAATCTTTTATCATATATTTTGCATAAGTTATATTATTCTACGTTTTTAAGTGTGATTTTAGGCTTTCTTTTTTAACACAGATAAATATGATATTTTTTTCTACAAAATATGTATGAAGTTTTATATTTTAGTTATTTTACATTCTCACTTTCATTATATTAAATATATTAAATAATAACACATTTTTATCCTTTAACTGTTTTTCTGTTTTTTTTTAAACTTCAGTTTAATCCTATAAGTTTTTAAAAAAATAATAATCCATTTCCTCTATTAGTTTATAACGTGGCTAATAAGATAAAAAAACAAATTTTAGACATGTTTGTATATACATAATTGATAGAAACATAAAGGTGTTATCGCCTATGTGTCCATATTTTCTATGATAAAATACAATTAATTTTTATAATTATTATTGCAATTAAAAATAATCATTAAATATAAAAAATAAAAAACTATGATAATATATATAATATTATTTTTCGTTTTCTTATCTGCCTATTCAAATATTTCTTAAACTGAATGAATATGTATGTCTTTTTTTATTTGTCTCAGTTTTTATTTTTGTAAACAAATATACATATGTACTGTTAAAGCAGGTTTAATTAACTTTTTTCCATATTTTAAACGTCAAAAATCAAATTGCTATATTGAGTTTTAAAAAATTCATAATGGTTTTTTTTTTAAATTATTCAATCTGATCTATTATGTTAAATTAATTTCAACAACGTGAAATTGATGATAACTTGACACATTATCAAATTCTCCTGATTTCACATTCGAGGTGTATGGAGTGAGAACAATTATTTTCTGCAATTATAATTCTCAAGTCAAAATATGTCATCGAGAATGTTAAATTTCCAACAATTTTTTTTACTCATCAAACTTTCTTTGTGTAAACCCAAAGAAGATTCGAACAAATAAAATTGCTAGTTTGTTATTAAAAAAAAAAAAAGGCGAAAAAGTTAAAATCATGTTCCACCACCACACCGTTTTGGATTTGTAAGAAAAAGTAAAGTATGAGATTCAAAGAAATCACTACACTCCTTCGCTATGATATTGTTAAGAAAAAGTTAAAAGTCCTTTTTGAATGACTACAACTATATTTCTTTCATCCACTTAAATACTTATAGAGATAAATACTAACTACTTGTAAAAACTAAAATTAACACTGATTGGATGACAGGGGATATCCTCACTTTTTACTTGTGGAGGTATTTTTCGTTGAAGTATGAGAAAATTTATTATAGTTTTTTCTATGTTTCTTGAAGTTCAAACTGTTATGGTTACTGTTGCAAAATTAGGTTTAGGATTACTCATATTTTTCAGAAAGGGAATGCGTGTGTTGATAAGTTGGCTAATTTATTATTTATTCATAGAGAACGTTTGCATTGGTATAATAGGTTTCCATTTTGTCTATTATTAAAATTCCTTATGAATAAGTATAGTTTACCTATGTATCGTTTTTGTTAACATATAAGTTTTGGTTTAGTTCCCGTATTTTTGTATTTTTTTAATAATATTTTTTTCATATGATGACAAGTTATTGTTTTTACTTGAGATGTCAGCCTAGCTGAAATTTGAAGTTGCATAATAACGTTTAACATGAAAACTTTTATTTAAAAAAAAAAAAACTTGTCAAAAGTGTTAAGCAACAACAATTTTATGCAATTTATGTCAATAAACTTAACATTACTTTTTAAATTAATTTCACTTAGGAAAAATATTTCTTAATAAATTTATAAATACACATTTCTTATAGGAGGATCCGACCATTGGATCGACTGACCCCACAAACCCAATTATACTTTAGTAGAGTTAGTGAGACTAATCAATAATCAAGAGTTAGGTAATGTATTTATAAATCTAACCCAAGTTCTCTAATACGGTACAATGAGAAAGACCCACTAAAATAATATAATATAACACAAATTTCAAGTATGTCATCATATACGGTGCTCTGACTACCGACCGAGTGTCAAATTGACTTGAGCATCAGAGTGTTTTCTGCAGGTACTATCCGAGTTTAAATTACAAAAAGACCAAGAGATAAAATGAGTAGAGGGGAGGAAGGAGCTTGCTTTGAGTGAAAGTGAAATACTATCTGACCGAATGACTAAGGAAGGAAAATAAATTGCCTTAATAGTTATCTAGATCCCAACCCGTTCGAGAACAATATTTAAGTTTTTTTTTTCTTAACAAAATTCTCTTTTGTTTAAATGAATAAATAATCACGTAACACAGTTTTTATTCTAAAATGTTATTTTTTTAAGTGACAGAGATCCCACATCGACTAGAGATGAAAATATTTCATGGTATATAAGTGGGTGCAAACCTCAATCTTATGAGCTAATTTTACGAGGTTGAGTTAGACTTAAAGTTCACTTTGTAATATTAAGTGTGATTTTACTTTGTGGTTTCAAATTTTATCGAAAAAATTGAAACAAACTTTTACATTTTTTAGGATTTGCTCCTTTGCATATAAATAAGTGATGATCCTATTCATTATTTTATCCTTTTTAATTTATAAAATGAACTTGAAAAGGAAATTTGAGTTCTTGATGTACATAACAATTCTATTAAATATTTTTCTTGCAATGATTATGTATCACACAAAATCGGGAAGACGTCGACTACCAAAGACGACATCGTCTTAGATTTAATCACATAATCAATGTTATAAGATTAAGCTTAACATCCTTGCCTATATAAGGTTCTAGTGCCTTTTGTAGACACAACCACTCATTAATTTCAACCATACATTACCTTAACTGTTTCAATTATTTTATTTAAAATCAATGTATAAATATTCCTATGTTACATACACATCTCTTTTATAATAGATTTCATTGTTCACAACCTTATTATACATTTTATACAATTATATTTTTCTACGGCTTTACATAACAATTATTTTTTAAATATGGATTATTATAAATGTGAGATTGATGCACAAGGTTTGGGGAAGGAGAGTGGCAGTAGTTTGAAGAGGTATATGTAATAAATATTACAAATCAAGTTAGAGGAGAATAATAAGGGCTTTAACAAGTAATTTGAATTTTTTTTTATAAAAAATTACAAGAACACAGAAAAAAAATCTTTATAACAATCTATGATGATTTTATTAGTAAATAATTATTTTTTTAACTCAATTTTATAAATTAGTTTGTAATATGAAAACTACACTTTCTTTATATATTATAATTTGATTTGATTTATATTTAATGTAAGATATTGGAAAGTAAGAATTACACTTTATTTATATATCTTTTAATTGATGTGAAAAATGAAATTAAATATGCATAAATGTCTAATTAGAGTTGAATAACGATAAAAAAATATTAAAATATATTTTTATTGTGATACTATTTTAATAACTGAATTTATGTTTAACTAAATATCACTAAATAAACTTATAAGATAAAAACTATGTTTTATTTTTTTAATATATATACATATATATATATACTATAATATTATAACTTAATTTTTTTAATCGATATAAGATAATAGTTATTATCAATTTTAAACTGTTAAAAATGTAAATATTAATTTATGAAACATTCATAACATTTGACGGGGAATCTGATGTAAAGAATAATTTTTTATCTCAATAAGATTAAATTAAAATTTTAACCATAAAAATTCCAATATAAAAATAATTTGAAGGACTAAGAAAAGGCAAAAAAAATAAAAAAATAATGAAAAATAAATAATATTATTTAGAATTCTAAAAGTGATAAACAAAAGAACAAAACAAAATTTGAAAAAAAAACCCTGTAATGAACAGGTAGTAGTAGCCAAATTGAATGTTATATTTTTCAATTTTTGATACAAGTATTTGTAGGATATTTTATTGGACTAAGGCGGCTAGAAGATTTTTTTTGTTTAACCTTTTTAATTTGTTATTTGTTATTTAAAATTAAATTAAGATTTTAATTTTTATCAGTGATTACATTTTCTAAACTATATTAAAAGCATTTATTTATTGTAAATTTTAGTTTTTGTAACGTAATGTCAAGAAAAAAAAAAGAGTCTCAGGCTGAGAGTTCGGAACTTGGGCAGACAGAAGAAAGGAGACTGGGTTAGGTGTAGTAGAAGTGGAGGGACTGAACCCAGCCGCTCAGACACATCACAGTCCAATGGACCCTCTGCTTCTGCTCTCACCGCGCTTCAAATAAATTCTTTCTTTCTTTTCTCACTACCCTAAACCCCTCACACTCTCACTCTCTCACTCTCTCACTATCCTCTTCTCATTCCCCGATTCATTCACTTCTCAAGATTCTTGTCATCATCGGCGACGAAACGACACATGTTTCGGCGGTGATCTTTCCGTTAATGCATGTAACGAAATATAGCCAATAAAACTAATTGCATCCTGATAAACTATTTTCAATTCCTTTTCTCCAATTTGTTCCTATCGCGAAGATGCAAGGGTTTACGCCAACTACAGATTTGAAAGAACTTCAGTCCACCATGCGAGCCATCGAACACGCTTGCACTTCCATTCAGGTTCCAATCGTTCTCTCCCGCTATAATCCCCGCTCTTTTTTTTTTTTTGAAGTGGAGAAGACGAGAATGCATAGTTAAGAACACGGAACTCAGTTTCCCTAGTTTTGAGATTGAGAATCTAAATACTAAATTCTGAAAAAATCCGTTTCACGTTTAGTTGTTCACCTTGGTTCTGATTATAAAACTAGTTTGAGTATCTGATATGTACTTTGACGTCAGTTGTTATTCCTGCGATGTTTGTCGTATGTAATGAAAGATCGGCGAAGTGGGATTTAATTAGTCTTGATTATTCTGATGAGTGTTTTATTTGTTTTGTTCAGAGTAGAAGGTAAAAATAGCATGATCACATTCATGCATAAAAGAATCCAATATTATGTTATATACACTTATATGGTAGTATATTTACTTTTTTTTTTAAAAATTTCTCTCTAAATTTTTTTGGAAGAAGGCATATGTTAAACTGATGAACATTGCAAGTGTATTACTACTTCTTCGTAGTTCCACTATTTTTTCTTGAAAATGATATTTCTTTAACACTCTCACTTCATTCATGTGGATGCAGTGAAGGAATAAAGTTTATGCAATCATTTTATTTGAAGTATGAACACATAGACATGCAAATACATATACATATGTAGTCATTATGCTTTTATTTTCAGATGCATATCAATCCAGGAGCTTCTGAGGCAGTTATTTTGTCATTAGGCCAGTCTTCTCAGCCATATAAGACTTGCCAATTCATTCTTGGTGAGTTTACATGCGTGACAAACAAAATATCCGCCTTTTTAATAAGTCTTTTATATCTTTATGGGTTTGAGAAAGGTTCACTTTGTTATACCATTAATTTCTAATTTGAATATGAAGGAATATTCATAAGTCTACAATATATCGGTTTCTTGTTGGATATCCAAGGCATATTTTCTTTGAGAAATTACATTACCTTTGATTGAGCTACTTCAATACACCCAAGAAGTATTCAAGACATTTGAGATCTTTGATCTAAAAGTGATTGCATAAATGCTTCTTTAACTAAGAAATTTTAGTCGCAACATTCCCTGTAATGACTTTGTCATCATACACATTTCTCAGGAGAGGTAAGACAAAGGAAGATTGAATGATCTACTTCACTATGTTTTAGTGCAAAAATCTGTGCAATGTTGGTAATTTTTCCAACCCAAGCAGGTGGAGATTGTTTCAAACCATATAGAGACTGACATAATTTACAAACTAAATTGAGGAATACTTTTATTTATTGTTGTATCATGTCTTTATTATTAAAGGATATCAAATATCCTCCATTTATTGTATTGATACCATTTTTTCAATATAAATAAAACATCTAGGTTGTCTTAGAAACACATTCTTTCAACTCAATATCTCTTATCTTTCCTATAGTTTAACAACTCCAATGATGAATTGGTACATTAGCACCAAGTAATAAGGTATGAACAGTTTCAGCTAAACATATTTTTTTTTCTTATTCTTTTCTTTTTGCTATACCAATTTATTGAGGTGTATGAGGATATATAGATTGATGTAAAATGTCATGTGAACTTAAAAGAGTAGAAAAGTTAGAGAAGTATTCTTTGGCATTATCACTACTCAAGATTTTGATAACTTTGCTAAACTAGTGTTTTATTTCATTAAGGAAAGACAAAAAGACACCAATTTACATAGATCTTTCTTGAAATAAACCCACTATGAGAATAGTCGTTGATAAATGTACCAAAAATATTGAAAGATTTTTTTTATTTGGACTTAGATCCTAAATGTCTGAATGAGTTGTGGAAAAAACAAAGTTACATCTTGTTTCAATTCTTTTCGGAAAAGGTCTAACATGTTTCCCTAATTGACACGACTCACTCTAAGACTTAAAGTTTGCTGATCTCAAGAACCATTTTTTTCAATTTTGATATGTGTGGATAACCTAAGCAATCATGCGAAAGTTTAGGAGATGAATATGCAAAAATAAGACATAAAAGGTCTAGTTCGAAGATAGTATAGTCTTCTAGATTCACGTCTTTCACCAATCAGTCAATCTGTACCATGCTCTTGTATGTCACAAGAATTGGAATCAAAGGTTTGTTAACAATCTAATGATTTTATTAATTGACTCAGAAAAATTAGGTTAAAAGGGCAAGTACGGACAAGAAGAACAAAGTTTAGGTTCAAAGAGGGTGAAAGGGAGGATTGATGAACACTTTGGGAAACAACTTTGGACTCTTTTGGTAAAAATAATAAATCGAGGAACTCTAGGAAAAGAAATAGAAGAAAACAAGAGAATATTACTAGAATTGTGACTAGAAGCACCTAAATAATGAAGTATGAGAAATGCAAGCTGATAAAAACTAGGTTGGGTGGAAGGTTACACATGGCTTTTGGATTTTAACTTTAAATATTTATGATATTCTTCATCATAAACCTTTAGTTCCATCTTCTCACATTTGGAGACATTAGTTGTCATGAACATCAAGTTTTCCTACTCTAGTTTTCTATTGTGTTGTGACAATCAAAGGAACATTGCTTTGAGTCACAAACCTGTTCTGCAGTCCAGAACAAAGCCTATTGAACTGATTCACAATCAAGTTCTCAACAAGTCACTTGTTGTCTCTAATATGCTAGTCCAAGCTCAGGTTGCTCATATCTTGATCAAGGTCTTGTGAAGACTTGCTTAAGTTTTATCATAGACAAACTCGGGGTTTTGAGTTGCTCACAAGCCCGAGGTTGTGGGGGAGTAGTAGAGTTCTGCTCTTTTGCTTTGTAGCTGATTGATTATCTGCCACATGAGCATAGTGGTTAGTTAATTCTGTTTGGCTTCTGCTGCATCAACATAGTTAGTTACTATAGTTAGCTGATATTTGTAAGTTGTTTCGCTTCTGCTGCATCAACATAGTTAGACTATCTTGTTCTATTTTCTCTAACTATGTAAATTGATCGCATATCTTGTGAGATTAGGATATGGAATATGAACAAAGTTCTTAGGAACTCTCTCTCCCTTAGCTTATTAGTTTTCTTCAATACTGTAATGGTTTTGTATGTGCAGAAAATTCCCAGGTGGCAACTGCAAGGTTTCAGGCGGCTGCGGCAATCCGAGAAGCAGCTATTAGAGAATGGGTTTTTCTCAGTGCTGATGTCAAGAGAAACTTGATCAGGTCTTCTATAATCTCAATTCCACTAACTTTTGTGTTGTTTTTGATATTTACATCACAAGTGGCCTTGTTCACATAGTTTACAATTAAACATCTTTTTGATGTACCTAATAGTAGTTTTTCCATTCATTACCAAAAAATGGTTACCATTGACAGCATTACTCTTGTGAAGCCTCTCAATCTAACCCAAAGGTAAAAAATGGGTTGAGTTGTGTATCCACGAGTTATCTTTGGTGAGAAATAAACCTTCTTGGTTTGGGTCAATCCCAAACACATTCATCACATCCCAACTGGCCCAAGCCAAACCAGATTTTTTTTGGTTTAAGTATTAATTTTTCCTAAAGAGACCCAACTCATTTATTGGTTTGGAACAAGATTTTCCATATACCCAATCTGCAGCCACCCTTCTCCTTCTGCATGTGTTGTGCTGGTGCATATTCTCCATGTCATGAATAATGTAGAGATTCGGACCTCATGTTTAACAAAAATCTTGTGGTTAAGAGAAGCTATGACGAGAAAAATAAAATAAGAAGAGGCACGAACTTTCAGGAATTTGGATTATGCCCATGAACTGCAAAATTGAATGAAATACAAAGCACACTAAAAAGAAGTACAAAATCTAAAATTAAAATCAAAAGGCTTATCAAGTTCAAGACTATAAGTGTAAAACATAACCGAAGTATGTGGACCACTTTAAATGATACTTGATTTTTTTCCTGCATCATAAAAAAGGAAAACATTGTTGCGCCATTTGTTTTTAAAGTTTGCTTATCAATTCACCTAAATGTGGTGCTTGGAACTATGTATGTGTTATGAAATACAATGTTTTAGCTTCAAGTAGTATGGTTGTTCCTAAATCCTTGCCTCAAGAGCTGGGAGCCAAATATCTATAATGTGTCTTTTGTTCGATAGTTACAACACAACTTTCTTTCAGACTCAGTCATGCTGATGCTTCTATTTGATCTTTAGTTACTGATTGTCTAAAGAAAACTTAGATCCAAATAAAAAATATAAAATGTAAATCTGAAAAAAAATACTGATTCAATTATTGCTTTTTTGATTTCTCAAAGTGAGAGATGTAAATGAGATAATACAATCATGAAGCTGATGTGGGACAAAACTCAACAGAAATAACTACTTTGCCGACGTGGACTAAACTCAACAATATGTAGCATAAATAACCACTTTGCTAATGTGACAAATGCCACTCAGTTTTACAAAACAGAAGTTTTATTCTTTTACTCTAATGTCTGATTCCTCTTTCAATATCTGTTGCAGTTTTTGTCTATGCTATATCATGCAACATGCTAGTTCTCCTGATAGCTATGTTCAAGCAAAGGTAGCATCTGTGGCTAGTCAGTTGATGAAAAGGGGTTGGTAAGTAGTGCATTCTATTTTTAATTTTAGTTTTATTAGGAGATTAGGAGATTAAATGAATATGTAATCTGCATATACAATCTTGTGTCATCCATAACTATATTTATAAACTGGATTCTTTTTTTTACAAACTTTTAGCATGTCTGTATCTTACTTTAATGACGATTCAAATTCACATTGAACTGAATGGTTATCTTTGTTGGAGGGAAATCCTACATGTTGTCATAGAATTTAATTCACCAGTGTTATATGGGAGTGAGGGCAGATGATGTAGAGAATTTTTCAAATTGCCGTATTATTAAAAAATCTTGTGTTGCAGATACAACTTTAGTACATGAATAGAAATTATTTACATTCAGAGATTGTTATTGAAATTCTTGTTGACTTCCAATAAACATTAATGACTTAAAAAAATTATAAAATTACCGAATAAATAAAATTATATGAATGCATTATTATTTATCTATCAAATGAATGAAAAAGCTTTGTTTATAGATAAGTAAACCCAAAACCCTCCAAATGTTTATAGACTGAGGCTTTTGAAAATTTTAAAAGCTCTTGCTCACTTGACATTTGAATCAGAATAGTCAATGTCAACCATGCCTGATTAACTGAGGGGCTAGCTAAGAAACAAACTTGACATCTCATTCTTGCTTAAAAGGATTAACTAATTCCATACTAAACACCATAAATTGTTTTGGTATTTTGAAAATATAATATAAGATTGTTGAGATCATATCCAGGCTGCAGAGCTTATCAGGGACAATGAAGCAATTCCCCCAAACTATTTTTTGAAGTTTTATATATATGCATTTGAAAAGTTTGGGGAAACATAAATATTTACGCACATACACATGCATACATACATTATGAGAGTCAAATTTAAACAAGAAAACTGAATAGTAATATATAGATGGCCAAGTTTTAATGTAATGTGACTACTCTAAAAAGTTTCACCACCAACGAAATTTTTCAGTGAAGCATAACAAATTTCAGATGGATAAAGGTGTTATCCTTTTTTTTAATATCCAAGGATATTTGTTTCCAATCTAGGAGGGGGAAGATAGAGATATTAGAGTCATGGTATGCATTTTACTTAACAAGATGATAGTTGAATGAATTCTTTTGATATTGTTTACCCAAGCATTTCACCCACTAAACTATTAAGGAGGAAGAACCAAACACTTAAATAATCCATTAAGTATTGTTATTAGACTAAGTTCAAACCAGTCAGTTCAACTGGTTAAATTAGCACCCGCAATTCAAGTATGGATGCTGCTTAAAAGGAAATGCAGTATGTGCTAGAAGCAAGATTGTGAAAGTCATATTGCAGTGTTGAAACTGGGGAGGGGGTGTATGATCATTGGATTGCATACATGTGTGCATAGAAAAGTATATATGTGTGTGTATAAATAATAATCTCTAATTCGCAACTATATATATATATTTAAACTTAAAAGATTCAACTCATACTGTACATAAGTTTTAGACATTACATAAAACATTAAAAAATAAGTATATAAAAGGCATGAGAGAAGAGGGTACCATAGAGGGTTGGCTATTAAGGTAGAAGAGTTGGGAGAGCTAGATTGAGGGTTGTGCAACAACATTTAGGGAATCCAGCATTAAAAAGCAGTTTTCTTAGATGGTTTGTGGGACTCGACTTGGTTTGTTTGCTCCTGAAAATATGTTTTCTGTAGTCATGATCCCACAATTGAATGCTTCTATTAGAGTATACTTACTCAGCAAAAATACTTTGCTGGACAGCCCTCTACTACAGAAAAGTATTTCTGTGTTGCTGAGTAACTATACTTTAATAGCTTATAAGTGAGCATACAACACATTCAATGCCTTTTCTGCTAGATACACGATTTGTGGGGTAAGCAAAAAAGAGTTGGATTGAATGATCCGTGTTGGAGTGTGATTTTCACAACATTGGGAAGAACCGATCCTTGTAATCCGTTCTTTAGATATCGACTTTGCTAAAACTATGAACACACTTTTTGTTAGTTATACATAATTAATAATTGATTTAGAGACATATCCTGCATTGCACTTGTTCTAATTGAAGATTTGTAGTATTTTTTTTTTTCTATTTTGAGCTTATATTATAGCAAGTTTTGTTGTGTATTTTTTTTAGAAGAAAAAGATTATTATATTCTTGCAAATCAGTATTGTTAAGGTTTTGTGGTTATGGTTTCATTTGTCTTATAGTTTGTTGGTAAATGTTTTCTGTAGGCTTGAGTTTATCCCTGGAGAGAAGGTGGTTTTTTTTTATCAGGTGCTGACATATTTTGTTTCTGTTTATAATTGCTTTCAGCTTTTTTTGCTCTCAATATTGCACTTTTTGCCTGTCTGCTGCTTTTTTTCTTAATTTTACTCATTTTTGTGGTCTTAAAATGAATAATTTTGTCACAATTCTAATTATATGCGTAAATGTATCAGTGGGCTGTTCAAACTTCTCTGGATTGATTACACTGATGACTGAACTACTGAAGTAAATTTGAGTGGCTAGTTTGTGTGTTTTTAGTTGGACAGAAAGTTTTTGTTGGGTTGCTTGGTATGAGATTGTATTATAATTATAGAAATAAGGAGCTGATCTATATAATCAGAAATATTATTATAATTATAGGAATAAGGAGTTGATCCTATGTAATTAGGAATATCTAGATTATATAATATATATTATTAGGAACTTTTTTATTTACTCCTGTATTATAGCGTATTATATCTTTGTTAATATATATTGTATCAATTTCTTTTTCTCGATATAAATAAAACATCTGTGCAGTTTTAGAAACACATGGTTTCAGTTCAATGTTTCTCTCTTTGCTAGAGTTTAACATGGTATCTAACGCCTTTTTCAAAATTGTGTTGACTTGATAGATCCTTTGTCTTTGGAATTTCTTTTTGTGAACCTCACTCTGAGGCTCACTTTCATTGTTTCAGTGCCCTCTCCTTAGATTTTTATATTTTTCCTCCAGCTTTTAAAAAAAATAAAATCTTCTAACACCTCATCAACCTCCAAAACAAGTTCTCCTATCTTTTCTAACCATACTGTTAGTCCTGAGAAGATAGGCAAGTCTAAATGTTCCACTTTCCATTGTTGAGTCACTTGTTGCTCCTACATTCTTGATTGATCCATCTTTAGCAACATTTGAAGACTTTATTAAAAGGTGTGCGACACACTAGTTCACTAGTAACATTGCTTCGGTAGCATACAAAGGTAATTAATCTACTTGTCTATCTGAATCACCTTCCTTGGTCTTTGGGTTATTGACATTGGTGCAACTAATATCTGGTAATCGTTCTCTTTTCTCCTCCTTTACTAAAGGTGCCAACTTGCCTTTTAAAATTGCGGTTAATGGTTCACAAACACAAGCTTCTACTACACAACCCCTCATCTTCCTTACTATTATCTCTGTTGTTTATGTCCCTAATTGCCCTTTTAATTTATTGTCTCTTACTTGATTGACCCAATCTTGTGATATTCCAGTACGAGTCCATCTTTGACAAATAATAATATAGTGGAGGCTCTGTCTGATCCTTTCTCGACGCGATCTCCCATACTAGATCTGATTCTATCTAAAAATGATTGGTCTATTGCTATTCAAAAAGGTACACATTGTACCTGTAACCCTTTTTCCCACTATACAAACCTTAGTTATCATACACCTTCCCCCATACAATATACTTGTTTGTCCTCATTATCCTCTACTCCTATTCCTAAGTCTCTAGGTGAAGCTTTATCTCACTCAGTGGCAAAAAACGATTATTGATGAGATGTGTGCCCTTCAAAGTAATGGTACCTGGGAATGATTCCTCTTTTGGCAAATCAATTATTGTGTGTTGATTGTTGTATACTTTCAAAATAGAACCTGATGATAACATAATCATTGTAAATCTTGATTGGTTGCTAAAGGACACACAAAAATCTATAGCCGAGATCAAGGTTGTCAAACTCGCGAGTCTACGTAGACTCGTGGGAGCTCCGTAGACTCGACTCAGTCTACTTTCAACCTGCAACCTGCGACCATCGCATGAACCACCTGCAACCCGCGAACGCTCCGTTCTATCGACCGCCACACTCCACAGAAGAAGACGCATTCCACATAAGACACAAACCCAACATTTTAAAAAAGAGTTGGGCCATACAACCCATCCCAAACCCAACATTACACCAGAATATTGGCCTAGGCCACCCTACCTACAATGAACCAACAACCTCCTTCGTTATTGTGCGCTACCGTTGTCGCTGCTATTGCTGTTGTTGCCGCAGACGACAAGCTCACCCACCCTATCGACATTGGACCAACATCCTCTTTCATTATGTATTGTTGATATTTCAAGTTTTGAACTTGCAATTTCTAGTTTTTAATTTGTTTTTGTTTTTATTTGAATTTCTACACATGATATTATTATTTATTATTATTAATTATGATTGTCTTTCATTATCTTTGCATTACAATTATATTTTTGGATTTTTTAAATTATCTATATTTTTCTTTATATTATGCATATGTATATATTGTATTTTTTTTATCTTTGATGTGTCCGCCATAACTCATTATGACTTCCGATATATTTTCATAAAGGGATTTTGGGTCTCTCTGATATTTCTAATATCGATAAAACTGCTAACGTTATTCTTTGCCTTACCTTTTTTGTATTTTCTATTCTACTTAACTTTAAGACACGACATGCAAGTCTGACAGTTTTATGTATTGCAGGTGAACAAGGCTATTGTGGGTGCTCATGGCATAGACATGCAGTTTGCTGGATTAAAATTCCTTGAATCATTGGTATTGGATTTTTTACAATTGAGAAATTTTACCCATTTCTTCGTTTTGCTTTGGCTTTAAATGTGTTGTTTTAGTTTTTTTTATTTAATTCAATATCTATAGCTATCAGAATTTTCTCCATCTACTTCAAGTGCTATGGGCCTTCCAAGGGAATTTCATGAGCAGTGTAGGAGGTCACTTGAACGGGAGTACCTGAAGGTCTTTCTGATTTTTAATATTTATTTTTACTTTTCTTTTATCAAGTTAATTAATTTTCATTAGAATATGAATAAATTCCTGAATTGGTACCCCCTCTTTTATATTGTAGACATTCTACTGTTGGACACAAGAAGCCGCTTCAAGTGTCACAAACCAGATTATTGAATCTGACTCTGCTGTACCTGAGGTTAAAGTTTGCACTGCTGCACTGGATCTCATGCTTCAAATCCTGAATTGGGATTTTCGTAGCAATACCAGTGACACAAAAACAAATGTAAATGTCTTCTCTGCTGGAGTTAGACAGGATGGGGATTCTCTCAAAAGGTCTGAATGTCACGTAGTGCAGGTACTTATTTAACAATGTACAATCATTTGATTGAACTAAACATCACACACTACACATTGGTCACCATTGCACATTAAACAGGAAACATCAGGATTAGTTCATAACTAGAAATTTAGACTGTAAATCTCCCTTCAATTGGCCTTCATTCTGTTTTTTTATGCTAATATGCAGCCTGGTTCTGACTGGCGTGATGTGTTAATTTTAAGCGGTCATGTTGGATGGCTTTTGAGTTTATATGCAGCATTAAGGATGAAATTTTCTTATGAAGGATACTGGATTGACTGCCCTGTTGCAGTGTCTGCTCGAAAGCTAGTTGTACAATTTTGTTCTTTAACAGGACCTGTATTTCTTTCTGGTATAAGTATTATTTGTCTTCCTTTATGTGTACCGTATGTTCATTTTCTTAGAGTTACAATCTTCAAGTTGATAAGTATTTTGCCTATCTTAGGGGGGATTTGATAGAGATGTCAACCTGATTTCATTGATAGTAAGCTCATTCTTGATAATTTGTTTGATTATATACAAATTGGTCCTCCACAAACTTTATCATTTCCCGGAGATATCTTCTGAAAAGCATGGAATGAGACTACAGTGATGATAATGGTTTTTGAAGTGCATGTTGCTTTAAAATCTTCATTACAACCTTTGCAGTTCTTCCTTCATTATAAAAATTTTCAAAACTGTTTCTCGCACAGTTGTACCGCTAGATTTTACTGGATTACTAAAGCCTTAGGGACATGTTTCTGTCACCATTACAACCCCTGTCCCCTAAAATATATAAGTTTTCGGAAATGCTTTATTTGAATTTCTTTGACATTGTTTATTCTGGGATTTAGATGATAGAAAAATGCATGAGCAACATCTTCTGCAGCTCCTATCTGGGATAATAGAGTGGGTAGATCCTCCTGATGCCGTTGCAAAAGCTATTGAAAATGGGAAAAGTGACAGGTTTGGAGGATATTCATCTGCATAATGCACTTTTGAATTCAGTTAGCTGCCTGTACATATCCACCCGTACAGTTTTTATATGTATTTAACCCTCAAATTGATGTTGGTTTCATTCAGTGAGATGCTTGATGGCTGTCGAGCATTATTGGCCATTGCAAATGTAACAACTCCCCATGATTTTGACAGTTTGCTAAAATCTATGAGGTCATAGTTATCATGGTTTGATATTTTAGTATGGGTGTTTGTCGATGTTGATCATAATGAATGTTGAAATAAACTAACGTGAATAAACATTTTGTTTGGATACTTTAGGCCAATGGGTACTCTTACCTTTTTGTCAATGTTGATGTCTGAGGTTATTAAAGTCCTCATGACTGGTAACGCAGAAGAGGAGACTTGGAGCTGGGAAGCACGTGATGTTTTATTAGATACTTGGACTGCCATTCTAACGGTATTCATTTGAATAAATTATTTGAAACAATTACCTTGTTTCCTCTAACTTTAATAACATTTTTTTCAATGTAAAATTAAAATTAGGAAACTTGTTTAGTTCAGGTCATTACTCTGACTATATTTATTTCTCTTTCCAGCCAATGAATACAATCAATGTGAATGCTTTGCTTCCGTCTGAAGGGATAAAAGCTGCTGCCAATCTCTTCAGCTTTATTGTAGAGTGTGAGCTAAGATGTAAAACCTATATGCAAATGTCTACAATGCTGTCTTTTTCTGTCATAAAATTGTATTACTTACTTTCTTTTTCTTCACGTACTATCTTATGTTAATGTGACTTTTCTTTTTATTTAGTGGCCTCTGCAACAGCATTTAATGATGAGGGCGATCCAGACTATCTTCATGCTTCTGTATCTGGTAAGAAACCAAGATTATAAAACTTGGACATGCTAGTATTATGTTGTAATATATTTTCTTGTTGGTATTGTCTTTGCTGTTGCTGGATTTTCTTTAAGCTACTTGAGAAAAATACAAAAGAGTAGAGAATGAATTTGAGAGAGTGAATTTCCATCATTTAGGATCTCATATTTATAATAACTTTGGATACATAATATACAATGTATGAGAGGGAAGATAAGAGAATATGAAAAGATATATCTAGGAACTAGGTGCAACACAAAGCACACAAGAACTTTATAATAAATTATATTTCAGACTATTTATTCTAACACTCTCAAACTGGATCATACAAATTGTATTTGCCAAGATTGGAACAAATAAAAATTCAATCCGAGGTCCTCTTAAGGATTTTGTTAATACATCTGTTAGTTGATAATTTATTTCGAAAATTTAGTGTAGATTTCCTTGGACAACAACCTTTCTCAAATAAAATATCCTCTTATGGAACAGTAGATTGGAAGCAATATAGAGAGCAACTTGGTTATCACAATACATTTTCATTGGCTAAATCTCACAAAAATCTAATTTTTTGGAGGACTGTTTTACTATAAGCTCACAAGTGAGGGATGCCATTGCCCTATACTTAGCTTCAACAAATGATAAAAAAACAATATTTTGTTTCTTGCTTTTCCAAGAGATAATCTTTCCTCCGAAGAAAACACAATATCATGTAGTAGAGAGTCTGTGCACAGGGGAACCAACCCAATTAGCATTAGAATATCCAAAGATTTGGGTATTCCCTTTAACTTCATAAAGTAGTCCTTCTCTTGGAGCCTCTTTGAGATAACTTAGAATATGGATGATAACATTCCAATGATCAATACAAGGATTTTGCATGAATTGACTCACAAAACCAATTGCAAAAGATAGATCTGGTCTAGTAATAGTGAGATAAATAAGTTTTTTCCAACCAGCCTTCTATTTCTTTCTGGATTAGAGAAAGCTTCTCCCTGGTCTACCATTCATTTGCAATTTCGATCCATAGAACAATACACTGTTTAACAATCTCTTTTAGGATGTCAAGTGCATATTTCCTTTGAGAGATTACAACTTCTTCCTTTGAATGGGCTACCCCTATGCCTAAATAATATTTGAGACTTCCAAGATCCTTGGTCTGAAAATGATTGCATAGATGTTCCTTTAACTGAGATATTCTAGCAACATCATTCCCTATAATGACTATATATATCATCAACATACATTATATTATGTACACATTTTCCAAGGGAGGTGTGACAATAGAAAACAGAATGGTCTTCCTCACTGCACTTCAGCCCAAAAGATTGAATAATGTGGCTGAACTTTCCAAACCAAGCACGTGAAAATTGCTTGAGACCAATGAGAGAGTGACGCAACTTACAAACCAAACCAGACTCCCCCTGAGCACCAAACCCAGGTGATTGCTCCATGTAGACTTCCTTTTTTAGACCACTATTCACAAAAACATTTTTAATATGTAATTGATGAAGGGGCAAATGACGAATGGTTATGATGGCAAGGAAAAGTCTGACAATAGTCATTTTGGCCACAAGAGAAAAAAATATCATTCTAGTCAAGCCCATAGATCTGAGTAATTCTTTAGTCGCCAATTTAGCTTTAAGGCAATCAACTTCACCATTAGGTCCAACCTTAATGGCATAGATCCAATGACAACCTGCTTTCTTCTTCCCAGAAGGAAAATGAACAAATTCCCATTTTTTGTTATACTCAAGAGCTTGCAATTCTATAGTCATGGTTTTTTGCCATCTAGGATGATCAAATTGCTTCTTTCACATTTTTAGGAATAGTAATCGAAGAGATAGGAATAGGGTGAGGGTTTCGGGTAGAGTGAGTACCTTTGCGAATGACAATGGTCCAACTTGGGTCATGATGATAAGGAGCCGTGGTATCAAGTGAAGATTGAGAAGAACCTGCTGAAGAGGACTTACCTTTGGGCACTAGACTATCCATTTGGTTCCTGCGTTGATTGGTAATTAGAGGTGGTGACGGTGGTTCAGGAGGATTGTGTATGGTATTTTCGGTGTCAGCAGCAAACGGAATGAAAAACTCAACTAAAGCCACATATAAGACATGTTGGATAGACCTAGAATCCTGTGTAGGAGGGAAGAAGGGAGTTGGTTCAAAATAGGTGACATTGACAGACATGTAGTACTTCTTGGTCTCGGGAGAGTAACATCGATACTCTTTTTGAAGTCAAGAATAGCCCAAGAAGACACATTTGATAGCTTTAGCTGAAAGTATCTAGACATATCATGGACAAAAACATACACAACTGCAAACATGTGGAGAGATGTGAAAGAGAGGTTCTTTTTGGAAATAATATGGAGTAGGGAACTTTATTTTAAATTGAAGACATTTTGTTAAATGATAAAACAGATAGTTAGGATAGTATCACCCCAATAATGAATAAGCATATTTGCACCAAGCAATAAGGTTCGAACAATTTCAACCAAGTGTCTATTTTTCTTTTCTGCTATACCATTTTGTTGAAGACTAGTGGACTTATGCAAAATGACGTGTGAACTTAAGAGTTTAGATAAATCATAGAAAAAAATATTCTTTGGCATTATCGCTTTGTAAGATTTTGATTACTTTTCCAAGTTCATTTATGATTTCATTAAAGAAAGACACAAAAATGGACAAAAGTTCAGAATGATCTTTCATTAAATAAATCCAAGTACACCTAAAAAACTCATCAATGAAAGTAACAAAATATCTAAAACCAAAAGATGACACATGACTTGGTCCCCAAATATCAGAATGCATGATAGAAAAAGCAGAGTTACATCTAGATTGAGAATGTTTAGGAAAAGAAAACCTAACATGCTTTCCTAATTGACATGATTCATATTCTAAAGTTACTATTAAGTTGAGGAACCATCTTTTTTAATTTTGACAAATGAGGATGACCTAAGTGTTCATGTAGCAATTTAGGAGATGAGGATGCAACACAAGATACATATGAGCTAGTACCAAAGTAGTACAGACCTCTAGATTCATGTCTTTCACCAATCATCCGACCCATACCATGTTCCTTTATAACAAAGGAGTTGACATCAAAGGTTACTTAACAATTCAATGATTTTGTTAATTGATTTAAAGAAATAAGACTAAAGGCACGAGCAAGAACAAAAATAACAAATTTTAAGTTTAAGGGAGAAAAGGAAACTTGACCAATTCCTTGGGAAGCTACTTTAGGTCCATTGGCTAGGGTTATGAATGATGTGTTTTAGGAAAGAAGAGAGGAAAGAACATAGTGATATTACTAGAAATATGTTTAGATGCACCTGAGTCAATTATCTATGGATTTTTACTCTCCACAGGTTGTGAAATGCAAGCTCTTGACAAACAATGAATGGTAGATGATTGTGCTAGGCTTTTGGATTGCCCTATTTGAGCGTTTTTTGCTTTTTGGAAGCCATTGGGTCAACTACCCATTTTTGTTCTCCAAAAGTTGTCATGCCCTCTGACCATTTTTAACAAGCTTGACTCATGATACATATGTTCCAACTTGAGGGAGAATGTTAAAGATATGATTTGAAGGAACAAAACATATTGAAGATTGATTGTTACTTTGAAAATGCAAAAAGTCATGTTTGGGAAATATCTACTAGCTTTGTCATTATTCACTTTGTCAGCTTCAGCAACCAACTGGTTGACATGTTCACTAAGTCTCTCTAGGGATCATGTGTTGATGACATTTGTAACAACAGGATTGTCTCATATGATACATATGCTTGAGCTTGAGTGGGAGTGTTAGAGACATGAGTTAATTATGTTAGAAATATGTTTTATTACATTAAATAAAGAGATATGATATAATTTTATAGGGAAAATTACCAAATATTTTCCATTATTAGATATTGATTTTGTTCCTTATTATTGTATCTCTTGTTCATTATAAATAAGAATACTCATGTGTGTACTCAACACATTATATTCATTATATTACATCTTAGTTTCGCTGTTTTGACACTGATCCTTTCAACGGAAATCACTCTATTATTTTTTATACCATAGTACTATTAGTTACAATCAAGTGGAACAATTTTTTCTTTTAGATTTATTTGAATTATTAAATAGTATGGGGCTGCAATAGTTTTCCACCGTTTGATTTCATTTAAGGCCAATTGTTTCCTTTTCTGTTCTTGTGTGAAAATATCTTCCACCATCACAAAAGTACTATAACTTTTCATCACCAGAAATCAAATGGACATCATGTTTGGGCTTGATGAATTTTCTTTTTGTATTTAAATTATAATGTCTTTGCAGCCATGGATGAAAGGTTAAGCTGCTATGCGCTTATTGCAAGAGCTTCTATTGATGTTACAATTCCTTTGCTCATTAGAGTATTTTCCCAGCGGGTTGCACGCCTTAATCAGGTTGGTTTTATATTTGAGGAATCAGCGGGTTCCTCTGTTCACTTTTTTCTTATGATAATTAAAAATTAATTATTAAATAAAAAATCATTATTAAATTTATATTAAAATTATAAAAATATGTGTATAAAAAATTTATATTTTATAAATTATATAATAAGAGTAGATGTAATTTTTCTTTATAATATAAGAATTGTTACTTATAGTGGGTAGTTTTTTTACAAATTAATAAAATATGGTGTATTTATAAGGGTAAAAATGGTAAAAAATGTCTCACAAAAAAGGTAGTTATAAAACATAATCCTCTGTAGGTAAAGTTATGTATTATGTTTTTTTGGGACTCTTCGAAATGGTGTGGGTCACCCTCAGTATTTATCAGATATCACTCAATTTTGAAAATCCCAATAAAATTATCTGATAGTAAAGATTGTGTTAGAAAATGAGTTTAGATTTCTCTCTATATTTTTTTATGGAGTTTAACTTCCTTGGATGAACATTTTAGATCTGTTGGCTATTAATTTACTTTTCACCCCATCCGCTGCTTCTGAATATTAGTAATTGTTCTGACTGCAAAGATTAATATTAGTTATTGACACCATACAAAATAAAATGAACAATTGTTCAGAACCCAAAAAGTTAGATGTCAGCCATGGGGGCTGGAGTGCCGAGAGGGGATTTCTTTTTTGTTTCATTAGGAGGATGTACATTTACACCCTTTTACAGAGACATTCTATATAGAAGTGTTCTAAAGAGAGAGAAAATCTCCATGAAAATAAAATTGAGTATTCTTTTTATGTATTCAGAGTTCTGTAATTCTTGTGTATATCAGCAAATTAACTGAGAATAGATTCTAATAGAATATTAACTGACTTAAAATATTCTAAAATATAATGAACACTAACATGTAATAGAAATCGTGTATGTTCAGAAGTCCCACACTATGGGCCTGTTTGAAGTAACTTCTCCATAAACATATAGAGAGAAAAATAAGAACAAAAAATGAACTGGTTTTCTTTAAAAGTTAAAGTATGCTTATGCATTAACTAATTTTGTAGATGTTCTCTCATATAGTTTTTCTGAATTATAATTTTTAACTTTTTCATAAACTAATTTTAGGTTATGCAGAAAATCGTTACATTTTTTTTTTTTTTTTTTTATTTTTTTTATTTTTTTTTATTTTTTTTTATTTTTTTTTTAATTAATTTTAGTTTATTCATAAAATCGTTACTTGTTTTTTTTTTTTTTTTTACATTTTTCTATCCTAGAACTGCCTATAGAGAAGTTTGTCCAAACAGATCCTATTTACTCTATCATCAGATAAGCAATCCAGGAAAGTAATTAAGGAGCTCTCTCCCCAGAATTTATAGTGTATTTTATTTTCATTAAAAGCCCAATGTCCATAATAGCAAGAAACCTGGAACTGCTTTGAAGATCTTCACTTTTACTTTTTCCCCTACTCCATTGCAGTTGATAAATATTGTTTAAAATCTGTCATAACCTGGAACATTCTAAGCATTATTGAGGATATGATCTAGGGCTCTAGTAACTATTATAATTAGCAAGCAATTAACTTACAACAACTGTGTTCCTTACCCCTAGATTGTTGCTATTAGAATATCTTCCCATGTTGCTGCCTAAAAATGATAAATCAATCTTTCTAGGATGCCCTCACAAGGAAAAAGGTTAACTCTTGGTTTACACCCATTAAGATTAAATGTTAGACATCAAAATAGCCATTAATTTAGCATTTTGTCGTCTATACCACCACCCATGTAATCACATGGATCTAGGGATTTCAAAATCCCAGAATTATGTTTTGGAGACATCTTGAGGGTGTACATTATCTCACACCAAGTATAAGTGGCAAAATCAGAGTTTAGGTATATAAAAAAGATGGTGGGATTAGTTGGAATCAAATTATGGAAACTGTTGGAGATCCCACATCGACTAGAGATTAGGACATTTCATAGTATGTAAGTGGGTGCAAACCTCACCTTATAAGCTGGTTTTATGAGGTTGAGTTAAGCTTAAAGTCCACTTCTTAATATGGTATTAGAGTCATTTAAAGTCTATCCTAGCGAAAATTTGTTTGGCTTATTAGGTCACCCGCTATTGGACCGCTTTTGAATCACCTGCAAATATATAGTCTCACGCACAAGCTGTCACTCTCGGCGTGAGGGGGTGTGCTGGAGATCTTACATCGACTAAAGATTAGAACATTTCATAGTATATAAGTGGGTCTAAACCTCACCTTTTAAACCGGTTTTATGAGGTTGATTTAGGTTTAAAGTTCACTTCTTAATAGAAACTTGTGATGCACATGTCTTCAAAACCTAACTACAGTTTTGGTTGCAATTAAGTTGGAAACTGGTTAAAATGACTATAGATTTTTTATGAGTTTGATAGTTTATTTTGGTTATTATTTAAAAAAAATCCTTTTAATTACAATAAAACTGTACCAAATGAATATCTAAATATAAAGTACATAATAAATAGTTTCTCCTGGGAACAAATGCTTCATAATTCTTAGTGATTGTAGAATTGTTATCTTCTAATAAACAAATATGCAAAATCTGAAGTTCTATAAGAAAACTTCATAATACTGAGACTGATTTCTCTGTGTTTTTTATATATTTGTTTCGTAGTTGTGTTTTTGTTTTGTCCCTAAGTAATAAATATTTTGTGGAAGTTATGTGAATAATTTCCATAGCTCAAATTATTCATTTCATTTGTAGGGCAGGGGCATTATTGACTTGACTGAAACATTGGAAGAACTTTATTCATTATTGCTGATTATTGGTCATGTAATGGCAGATGAAGGGGAGGGGGAACTACCATTGGTATGCAATTTGTATTTTCTGTGTTTGATATATTTCATTTAGAACTGATTGTTGGTGCAGGGGATAGTGGGTTAATAAAGAGAAAATACTGGAAACAGGGATTCGGCGGGTTGATACACAATTTTTTTTTGGGTATTTCTTTTATATTTCCATTTCTTCCGTGTATCACAAACTGGCAAATATGCCAAATCTTGTGTATATAGAAAAGACTGTTCAGAAGAAATGGGTTTTTTAGGGGGGATGGACAGGATAACTGTATTTCTTTAATGTTTCTATATTTAACTTTTATTATTCATTCTGGCAATGTTGACAGTAATATGCAATGTTGATTTAAGGTTACGTCATTTGTGATGTTTAGGTTCCTAATACGATACAAACCCAGTTTGTTGTTGATGTCGTTGAAGCAGATAGGCATCCTGTTATTTTACTTTCCAGGTAATTTTTCTTCTTCTGCTTTTCGGATTTGGAATTTTTTGTTTGAGTTTTTTGCAAGGAATCTTATAAATGTTCTGTAGGGTTTTGACTAATGCCTGTGTTTGCTGTTTGTCTGTGAGCACATACATGACTGGCCTGATAACTTTGTCTGAGTTGAAGAGCTGTTCTTTGTTACGGTTTTTCCTAGGATAATAGTAAAGAGTTGATGCATGAAATTATGATAACATGGAGTTAACACTTGAATACAATACCTTCTGTCAAAGTTTGCATTACATAATGTCTGATCCAATTATGCAACCATAAGACCCTTTTCCTTATGCATTAATGCAGCTCAATCATAAAATTTGCTGAGCAGTGCCTCAGTCCAGAAATGAGGGCATCAGTTTTTAGTCCCCGACTTCTGGAGGTATGTAAATCCATCTTATATAATGTTAATTTGACTCTTCTACATCCTAGTACTATCTTCATAAATTTCTGTCCAATCTGAATATGTTGCTTTTCTTCTTTTCTTGCTTTATTTCACTGGTAGAAATAATTATCAAAATCTTATTCAGGATTCAAATCTAACCATTCAAACCCAGAACTAAAATGTTGATTTTGTTGTTCCTTGCTTTGTTTCCATTCTTCTAAATATAATTAATAATTTTGTTTTATAAGAGTTTTGTTTAAGTTGTTTTAGCTTTTTCAGATTTAAATTTGGGATATAGAACACTATATATGTATCTATATGATATATTTGAAGTAGTTTTTGTATGTAAAGAACATTACGATACTAATGATCAACTGGACTAGTTTTTCAGAATTCTTTTAGGTTAACAACTTCCAAGTTGTTTAAAAACGAAATAAAGTTTGACATTACCATTGATAATATTTGGCTGTGTACACCAATAGAAGCCTATTATGGGTTGTTTTAAATTATGGTCTTATTTGGAGATTAAGTTTAATTAAATTTTCTGTGATTCTTTCTCATGAGGTACTTTATTACTTCTCAATCCCTTTTAAATTTATGCTCTATGCAGTCAATTATATGGTTCCTTGCAAGGTGGTCTCGTACATATTTGATGTCTTCTGATGGGATTGGAGAGAAAATATTAGATTCAGGTCATCATCATGAGCATAGTTCAAAAAAGACTTTGCTTTGCTTCTTTGGAGAACATAACCAAGGGAAACTTGTTCTTGATATTATTGTACGAATAGCTTTCATCACACTGACATCATATCCAGGAGAGAAGGATTTGCAGGTTTGAGTTTATCATTCTAACAATTTTGGGCATTCTCTTTTGCACATTGTTGTCTACCTAGTTTGAATTTCTGTAACTAAGGTGATGTATATATCAAAGTTCAGACGTTCACAACTGCAATCTTTACATGCATATTTATCATAATTCTCAATAAGCAGTATATTTTACCATATTATGTAAATGTATTATAGGTGGTAGATTTTATTTTAATCAAAGAAAATAATGTTATAGAATCACTACAGAAGTTGCAAACTTAACTAAGTTAGCTCTACAACTTGTATCAATTATATGCAGTATTCTTAAAAATATTATTAAAGGGCAGGGCAGCAGACCACACCCAGCCCAAAGAAGTCAGAAACAATACAAGGAGGTACACTATCATCGAATAAACGAAGTTTTCAAATCGTAAGTTGCTAAACCATCGACACCTATTTCCCTCCCTTTAAATAAGAGAAAATTTGAAATGTGTTCTCCTTGTGGACTCTAAACATTAAGCCATCTCTTGCTTAACCTCCAGGTAACCGAAGAGCTATCATAGAAGGATTTCATAGTAGGCAAAGAATTGGTCTCAATCCAAAGAGATCTTCATCCTTTTTTAATAATAATCTCAATATGTATAACTTCCATAAACTCTACTTCAGAGGGACTATTCACATAGAGATCAATTTTAAGTGTATACAACCATTAACACCCAACAATTGACTTGTTAGATGGAAGAAGAACCAACCTGAAGTACCACTACATTGGAAAGCACACATCTCATCAATCACCACTTGGAGACTTAGGAATAGGATGAACAAGTATAATGTATGGTAAAAAGCCAATGTAACTGAGGTTTGTATAGTGGAAAGAAGGGTTGCACGTAGAACATGTACCTTTTAGAAAATAGGCCAATCACTTTCAAAGGAGATCGGATCCGTCGTTGATATACCCAAAGAAGTGTTGGAGAAGCATCCCAATTGTGGCAGAGTCACTGGTGGTAATGAAGGAAGATTGACGGTTGTGTGAAAGTGACTACATATGTCCTTATTAGAATAAACAATATACATAATATGGAATGAACACTTGAATGATCGAGGTGAAAGTTTATGTTGTCCAGGTTTGAGATATGTACAAAACTTGTGGTACCAAAAACACATGCCATCAATTGCACCAAAGTCAATGACCAAAGGACCAAGGGAAGGAGTTTGAGAGAGACAAACAGATAAATTACCAATGTGCGCCGTTGTATTAGTGTTACCAGTGAATTAATGAGTCGAACACCATTTGATAAAGTCTTCAAATGTTGTTGGAATTGGTAGTGTTGGAGCAATTGGTGACTTAGTCGTAGATGCTTGGGAAATATTGTCAGAACAAGGGGGTTTCTCATGGAGCTTCCAACACTTATCAATTGTATGTCCAATGCATTGGCAATGTTTGCATTTGGACGATTTTTAGAATTTCCTATGTGATAGCGTCTATAACTATTACTCGGAGATGCAAATGAAGGGATTGTACACAAAGTATGTATCTTCATGTTTATTTGCTGAGGAATATAAAGGAACATAGATAATGTGGAAGTCACATTAGGGTTTATTGGTGTTCCCAAAATCTAATCACAGGCAAAGGTAGTTAAAAATCGACATTATGGTTAAGATCGTGGAGAACTCACAAAATCGTAAATTGTGGGATTATAAGACGAATTGTAGATTTTATTTTCTACAAAAGTATGATATATATATATATATATATATATATATATATATATATACCTATGAAAATAATACAAATATTTAAAACATAATCAATCACTTTGTCAATAGAGGAAGGGTTAGAAGCCCCAATTCCCAAAGCCATTAATGCTTATGCTTGTTAGGTACTCCGTAAATATAAAACAAGACACACAAAGATAGAGATAGAATACTGAAAATTCCTCTGTTTATTGTGATTCACTGTTACAGGAAGACAAGCCTTCAAAGGGAACAACCTCCCTTTCTCACAGGACTATTCCTGTTGACAAAATCTAATACTCAAAAACTGCCCTTTCCAAAACCTGTTGGTCTTTATTTAAAGACCAACCATACCCCACTAACCACTCCCTTAACGGTTCCTAATGTTTCTCCTATGGTACACCTTTCCTGTCATTTCCCTATTCTTATTTTCTGTCCTAACATTTTTATTTTGTAAAATCAATATAGGTTTATAAAAGAGGAGACATAAATGAAAAAGATCAAAACGACACAGAGATGCAAAAGAGGACTTGTTGTGACTATGATTGCTTACTGATAGTAAGGACATGCGAAAGAAACCACATGCGGATGATGGAATGAAAAGAAAATGCACATAGATGAAGGAGAAACGAAATGAAACCCAAAACTAGGTGCTGCACTGCACTAGAACAACACACAAATGAAGAAACAAAACTGCGCTAGGCACCGTATCACACACAAAATAGACAGAAACGAAAACGAAGACCATGCGCATAGTTGAAGATGAATGAGTTCAAGACGCAAACCATCTATTGAATGTGAAGAAGAGGGAAAGTCATTTTTTTATTGGGCTTGAAAGGAACAAAAACCGCTGACCTGAAATAGAACTTGAAACGACAAACCTGCATTTTTTCGATTTTCAGCGACAATCCCACTGATCTCACACTGTTCCGATCATATGTTGGCATAGGAAAAGACAGAAGGTGTGAAATCGTGGAATCATACGATTCCAGGATCTAACTCTTGATTTTGACTACTATGATCACATGTAGCAGCATACTCTTGTAGTAAGCCATACGAGCCCAAGGTCATAAAGAACATGGACCATTATCTCACATCTAGTATTGTGCTACACTTTAGCATTGTAGGATACTCTATAATTCTGAGGTATTTTTAGTCTTCAACGTAAGATTAAGATATTGGATATTTTTATGTATCCAAGCCTTTTCTTCTGAAATGTTGGGATTGTGAACGAGCTACACTTACGATATTTTAAAGAAAAAAAAAATAGAATTGAATATGTTATTCCATGTCAAAATTATCCAAAAGGAGCATAAATTATAACATCTAAAACTTGGGTAGATGCATTCATCTTCTGAGATGTGTTGATTGGCACACTTAACATTTATGTTTGATTGATTTAATATGCATATTTTCTTTACCATTTTTTCCTTCTAAAATTTAATAATCAATTTTTAATCTGTAAGTGCAATTTATCTGTAAAAGATACTGGAATAAATGGCAAATGACCTTGTTCTTATGCAATGTATTTTTTCCTAGGGACTCACTTGTTACCAGTTACTTCATTCGCTGGTTCAGCAAAAGCATATATGCATCCACCTTGTTACCCTGGTGAGTCAATACTTATTTATGTACCTTTAAATTGATAAAACACATCAAAGTTTTGTCTTGATGCAAACTTAAGAGTCTGCATATTTTAAAATGTATTTTTTCATTAATGGGTGATTCAAGTTTGGTAAGTAGTTGCTTATAAGTTATAATAATAGAATGCTCATAGATCTGGAGCCAATAAACAGGGAAACTTTGTTTACAATACTTGCCAGAATAGAGTAAAGTTTTCATAACACTATAATGATGACAAAATGTTCAATCAAACTTTAAAACACATCATATCGATCCTTTCCTTCCTTTGTGTTTACTATCAGCATCTTCCACAATGTGTAAGTCAATGTCCTTGATAGTCTTAAGGTTGATCAGCACCTAGATCCAATAATGCATTACCGTTTTGATGTGATCTTCAGTAATCATTTCAATTTAATGGTCAATCCAGCACAGAAGTTTTTCTCATTGTTTACTTAGTTCTTATACTCCCTGAAACTGGGAAGTATTCTGAAACAATTTTTGGTGATGGTGTAATTCTAAAAATAATGTTTCTGTAATGCTTAGGGTTTCTTAAACATTAATATGTGTTCCTCACTTTATATGCTTTCTTAATGATATATTATTTTTTTTTAATTGGTTTTAAACAATATTACAAGTGTTGTAGATACTAGAAGATATCAAATTCTCATTTATCATAAAAAAGATGTTATTTCTAATACACTCGAATCCCAAAATGACCGTCATATTTTACTATCACAGTTTGATTCGCTTGTTCATTTGGTATTATGTGCAGAATTCGTGGCATGAACTAGCAACCTCATTTTCCACTGAAAAGACTTTGATCTTGTTGGACACTGCTCATCAGGTAAGATCTTTATCACCCACCATCTACTATGTTGTTATCAGTTGTTTTCTAAGTGCCATCAGTTTCTTGCTCCAGCGGTCTCTTGCACAAACACTTGTTCGTTCAGCTTCAGGCATAAGAAATTCAGATGCGTCTAGTCAGTGAGTATTTACTTCAACTTTCTTTTGCTATGTTTTCAAAATTTATGACACTGTAAACCTTTCAATTTATTTTTTATTTAAAGGTATGTAAGAAATCTCATGGGTCCTATTGCAACATACATAGTGGAGATATCCAGGAAGAGTAATTTTAGAAGCATTGCACAACAACCAGATATTCTCCTTTCGGTGAGGGCTTGAGGAATTATTCCATTTCAATGTTTGTATGAAAATAATTCCTCAACATCATCGACATTCTGTAGGTCAGCTGCATGTTAGAACGGCTACGTGGAGCTGCAAGTGCTTCTGAACCTCGGACACAGAAGGCTATCTATGAACTAGGATTCTCCGTAATGAATCCTATTCTAGTTCTTCTTGAAGTTTATAAACATGAGGTAGCAGTCACATTTATCAGTATCTTCAGCTTATACAGTATCCTCAATGCTCTTGACAAACTCAGAAGTGTTATCTATATGGCTATCTTATTTTTTTTGTGAACATCTTATATCATATAAATTGTTCATTTTTCCATGTCGATTTTATTGTTACTTTTCGTTTGACAAATGTGTGTAAATTTCCAAGTTTCTGACATCTTGTTCTGTACTTATATGTTCTTATTGTTTAGTCTGCAGTTGTGTACCTGCTACTTAAATTTGTAGTTGACTGGGTCGATGGACAAATTACATACTTGGAGGCCCAAGAAACTGCTGCTGTTGTTGATTTCTGCATGCGTTTGCTTCAGCTGTATTCATCTCACAATATTGGCAAGGTAATTTTCTGTTATCACTTATATTGTTTTTCATATGGCAAATACTTTGGATCAGGAGGAACACCTTGACTAGTTGAACTTTCCTTTTGGTACCTCAGATTGATGAGGCTCCTCTGTGGATTTTTTTTTTCTGAAAAAAGTTAAATTATACTATTGAAGCTTTAATGTGGTTCAAGTTCAAACCATATACAAATCTCGAGGTCAGATAGTTGGAAAGGAAAATCTTTATACTCCTATAACTGCAATATTACACACCTTTATCAGTTTGTATGAAGCATAAGGGATGCGAAGTGCGTATTCATTTAAATTTGTCCCCTTTCACACTGATTTTCTTTTTTATCTCAATACCAACAATTCAAGTGTTTCAATTTTGTTATTTTGTTTGTGCTTTTTTTTTACTAAAATAAACAGATTTCTGTTTTTTTTATGTGTTTATCGAATATGCTTATTTTGAAAATAAGTTTTTTTCTTGTTATTTTAATAAGAAAGTCTGATCTGCTTCTTAAATGATATTTTACAAATTGTTTACTTCAAACACTTATTTTTAAGTGTAAACAACTGGCCCTATATAAAGTCAATATATTGTTGCTAATTCAATTTTTCTTTTTCGTTATTTTAAAAATATTCTCTCTCATGTTCCATTCGCCCCTTTTCAGATATCACTAAGTCTGTCAAGCAGCTTACTTACTGAGGCTAAAACAGATAAGTATAGAGATTTGCGTGCGCTTCTTCAACTTCTCTCAAGTCTTTGCTCTAAAGACATGGTAAAGATTTTCTTTGCATAATTTATTTGACTAGCATTTGGAAAGGTTACCTGCCTCTCATACTCATACTTAACATAAGTGCAACTTAACTAAAAAATTCTTAATGTGGCAGATTGATTTCTCGTCAGATTCAATTGAAGCCCAAGGCACTAACATATCTCAGGTAATATCAAGATTACATTTACCAGTTTCATGTAAAGTCGGACAGTGAATTTCTAATGCATGTGTCTTGTAGGTGGTTTACTTTGGTCTTCACATGGTCGCACCGCTGATTTCAATGGAACTCTTAAAATATCCCAAACTTTGTCATGATGTAAGATATTTTTGTGCTATGTGAAGTAAGACGGGACTGATTGTTATCCAAAACTAAATACTGTATAATTTATTTGCAGTATTTTTCTCTCCTTTCACATATGTTGGAGGTTTATCCTGAAACATTTGCGCTACTAAATAGTGAAGCCTTTGCTCATATACTTGGAACCCTCGATTTTGGTCTTCACCATCAGGTAATATTTGTAATGTGCTTTTTCTTTAATAATCAATATTATAGAATGAAGCAGTTAGAAACTAATCTGATTAAGCTGTGATAAGCTTAAGTAGTTTTTCAATAGTTTAGCATTCTTTTCTAGTGTCTTAAATAAACTTCTTTGAAAAAAGGGATAAATTCCACTGTGTATTACAGTTCACAGATGAATTTTTTTTCTAGTTGGTAATTTATGATTGTGCTTAGAATATGGGTTATCCTTTCCGGATTTTGCAGGACGCAGATGTGGTTAGTAAGAGTCTGAGAGCTCTGCAAGCTCTTGCTTCTTACCACTACAAAGAGACTGGTAACGGTAATATAGGCTTGGGTGCCCACACCGTGGGTCTTAAGGATTCAAGTGGGAATGTTTCAGAAGGTCTTTTGAGCCGTTTTCTTCGTTCACTGCTGCAGCTCCTCCTTTTTGAGGATTATAGGTGAGAATACAAAGGAAATTCTTTTTTCCCTTTTTCTTTTCTGTTTTACCAAGCCTGACAATGTATTGGACCTTGAGAGTGGGATTGTTTATCTAAACTAGCATACAAAGATCAATATGGATAATTTAGCACTATTACTCGAATATATGTACTGCATTTGTCACTCAGTTAGCGGGTCATCTATTATCTCCTCCCCTCCCCCCTCCTCTTTTGGTCATAGATTATAGAAGCCCAACTTGTAAAAGCATGGTAGGGTGAAGGTGTGGAGAGTCTACTCTAGGATGAATAAAAAACAACAGATTTAGGAATCTGTTTCTGTGAAGGAAGTTCTTATCTGTTGTCATGCTATTCTAAATTTATTATTATCTGGCAGTTTGTATATCTAAGTCTAGTCTAGTTATCTTTAATAAGTGGCTCTTTTGGATCGGGTGCTCATCAAATTTTTGGAGTTTGATTTTCAAATAAATACACCAACAAAGTTTTGTCCCACCAGGTGAAGACGTTGTCTACATGGATCACTTGTCTACATGGATCACTTGATGTCATTCAACTCAGTTAAAAGCTTCCCGAATATTGTATGCTATGACATTTTCTTTGACAACTTACTCCAAAGTTCTTCTTAGTCTCCCTCCTTTTCATAGGATTACAAACCATACAATTTGTTCTTCTAATTGGTGCAGCTGTGTCTCTAGTGGCCTTCTTTGTATGTGTCCAAATTATCCTAACTAATTTTTGGTCATATTTTCCTAAATATGTCCTACCCTAAGGTTTACTCGTATATAATCATTCCATATCTTGTCCTTTCTTGTGTGGCCATATATCCATCCATCAGAAGGGAGAACGTTTTCATTATGATACTCGTTACTCGTACCTTTTCTAATGTGAGAATGATAGTAACACTTTTTCCAACTCACTTACAGGTTGAAATTTATTGAAAAGTATAAAATCAGGAGAGAAAATTGTTAAGTGTGAAGTGGAATCCACCACCAAAATTTGTGGCTTTCAATAAATTTCAGTCAGTAATAAAGAGTGCGATCCTAATATTTCTCATTCTCATGTCCCTTTGAAAACCTAACATTCATTGCTTATAGTACTACCTCTGATCTCATATATAAGTGAAAAAAAAGCACACTTTATGTACTTTTTGTTTTACAAGGAAGCATTCTAGGAAGAATATTAAAATATTGGTAAAATTTAATACACTTGGCTGTTTTCCATGGTCTATGTGAAGTTGTTTCTATTTTGCTTATAATGATAAACACTGTAACACATAGTTAATTCTATAGTGGGTGTATCAAATGAATGTGCAAGTCAAATAATGTGCCATCTTTTAGAGCACACCCACATACTTTATTTTCAAGTATGTCACGAGTTTAATAAAATTTGTTGGATGATTTATTTTAAATATGCAAACAATTATCCACACAAATACCTCTGTTTCCTAGTTCCTAGTATAATGTTACTAAACGGCCACTCCACATCTTAGTTAATACTGTTCAAAGTCACATTGCAATTGACTAACAGTGTTACCCTTGTTATTTCAGTCCGGATCTGATCAGTGTTGCAGCAGATGCTCTCCTTCCTTTAATCCTGTGTGAGCAAGGCCTGTATCAGGTGAGTCTCTGACTTGCATTTGGTAAAAAAATTCTATGCAAGTTCAAGGTTACAAACATGCTTTCTTAAATTTTCATAGCTAACATGTTTGAACTAGTATTATAAGATTGATGTATAAATGATCATAGTGTTGCTTGTTCTCTTCAATGGTGAATATGCAAGTTACGTTACTTTTCATATCAGGAATATATTTTATATTTTTGTTCAGTGTGCATCTAAATCCATTTCAAATCAGCATACATTCGTTCAACGACTTGATTAGTGAAAAACTTAGCTTGTCTGTTGCTATTGGTGAATTACTTTCCCAAAAGAACCTGCATTATTAACCAGCTTATATTCTATGTTTTTTTGGGGGGAGGGAATTCAAACTTAAGTTTTTAAGAAAATTTTACATAATCAGTTACCATACAATATATTCTTTTATTCCTTCTATGATTTCCTCCTTTTATTTTATGGATTGTGGGAAATTTCTTTACAGAGATTGGGGAATGAATTGATAGAAAGACAACAAGATCCAGCACTCAAAACTAGGCTGGCAAATGCATTTCACACACTAACAATGGCAAATCAGCTTTCTTCCTCCCTGGATCGAATAAATTACCAGAGGTTTAGAAAAAATCTTAATAGCTTCCTAGTTGAAGTTCGTGGATTTCTGAGGACCATGTGATCAACTGTGTATGGCCTGTGGTTTATAAAGCTTCCAAAGTGGAGTTGAGATTCCTACTGATCAAGCCAGCAGCTGAAGATAAACGTAGAGAGCTAATCTCTTGGCATACAAATTATTTGGGTTTACACCGTGTCCTATGTTCACTGGGCTTTCCTCAGTTATATCATATCACTTGGGTTGTTTGCAAAAGTAAAAGCTTCTTTTTTGCTTGTCAGAGGTTATTACACTAGTAGAAAAGCTGCCCGAGGATCTTAGTTGCAATTCAATGACAATAGTTGTGGAGGCACATTCTTTTATGGAAAAATGCATCCTTGTGTAGATATATATTACTATCACTTAGTTTGGCAGGAGCCTCTCTTTCTATGAACCCTTTCATGTTTGTGCTCTAATGCACAGGCTCAAAGTCCGTTCAGATCCGTTAGATATACTGAACCATTCCTAAGCTTGTGAAACTTACGCTTTCACGGAAGCTGATTGTTGAGAAGATCAAAATGCTAAAGTGATTTTGTTCATACAAGTTTTGCAGTTATGTTTGTAAAACTATAACTATGGCTCCATCTTAGTTCTTTATCTTATGTTAAGGTCTTGCTCATCACTATGTACAGTTACGTGTGACTGTTAATTCAATTGTCGAGTAACAATCATCAAAGCTCAATCTTGATTTAGCTCCATAATTTCTTTTACTTCACTAATATACAATGAGGATGACTTCTAGTGATCGCCTGGGGAAACTCATTCATAATACTAGTAGTACCTTGTAAATTTTGTTATAACCCCAAATAACTAAGTACGTACAAACAAACTTATATCATGTCTGTAATAACCAACAAAGAGTTTATATAAGTATTTTGAAATTTCAACATAAGCATGTATACATGTTTATTCTTCACAGAACAGAAATCTTTTATGCTCCTTCAGAAATTCCTTTTAGATGTCTAACATAATTTATTAATGTATTAAGAACAATCATATCAAAAGCTACTTACAAAATACACTAATGGTATTAAATATCAATTTTATATGTCATGGACTAAAACAATTTGATCTGCATTAAATATCAAATTATCTTATTTATCAAAAACACTATTAATCTAAAAGTTCCAATGAATAAATAATCTTCTAGAATACTTATATTAATTATGTCTCGATATTGCAATAAATTTCTTAGTTTTTCACCACCTTAAGTTATTATGATAAAGCGAGCTAGAGTGTATTCTTTCATAATGGATTTCTACTTAATGCTACAAGCTACAAAAATATCTGAACATACATCTTATCTATTTAACCTCAAATCATTTAATCCTTCATTGAATACTTACACATAATTAGTCAAAAGTAAGCTAAACAAATCTTATTTCCACTCATCAATTTCATATATATAATCTTAAAATAAAGAGCAAATTTTTTCGGCGAAATATAATTTGCTAAACAAATTTAAATCTCAAATGAATTCTTTGCTATCTGGTTAAGGCGATTGCCATCTAGATGAATTTTCAGGACTAAAAAAAAACATATTTCATAATAGCACACATACAAGTTAATTAACATTTCTAAAAATTGTAATCATTAAACTAACAGTATAATAATATCATAATATTAATTTTAAACAATTTGTTAACTCTCTTATTCGACCAAATGTACACTAATGGACAAAACAAAATCACACATAAATTAAGTCGTCAGATTTCATATTTTTTCAATTATATTTATTTATCATCTAATACAGTGTTAAAAATAAAATTAAAAAACACTAATTGAGAAGTATCTAGATCCTAAATCTTAGACTCAATCTAACAGAAAATTTCAATTTTTCATGTTCCACATATCCTCATAACTCAAAACAAACTTAACTACTTAAATAATTTTCTCTTAACTTACAGTTCTTCGTTTCTTAGACAACAAAGAGATTTGAATTGACATCAAACTCTGAATAAGATAACAAAATACCAGCAAATCAATCAAAACACTCATTAGAAAGAGAAAAGAGTTAAACAAATAATATTTAACTTTAAAATACTTATCCATACATTAAATAATTAAGGATATGAAGATTTTAGAACAAGAGAGAAGTATTTATGAAAATGACAAAGGAAACAAAAGGTGAAGGGAGAAGATGTTCTCCTTGAGCATAAATAAAGAAAAAGAAAAAAAGGAAGTGGCATTCATAGATTGATAGAATGTGGGTTGAAAGGAACATGACGGTTACTCAATGATAAGAAAGCCCAAGCCAAATACAGAACATAAGTATATCCCACTGCGTTTAAACTCCTTTTGTATGTTACAAAGCAATAACAGCAGAAACAAATTTGGATTTAATATATTTAAGCTATATTGTGTATCCCATTTGGTTCAACTATAACATATTTCATTTTAAAAAATAATAAGGTTTACAAGATATTGTGTGCCATGCCATTTTCTTCATTATAGAGAACAAAATAACTAGGTGATGATTTCAATTAGTATACATAGTTGGCATAATAAGGTTGGAACTTGTCTGCATTGCGATAATTTGGCTAATAAGATTTGAAACTAGAAAGGAAACTTTGAAACTAGAGAGAAAGGAATTCATGAATTTTTGTATAGGGAGTGAAATAATTTATGGAAAAAACACACGGAAGCAATACACAATCACGAATCAATTGCAAAAAAAATAAATAAGACAAAATTTAACGTGGTTCGTCGTCAATTTGCAACCTAAGCAACTAATTAGATTTTCATTTTGTTTTTTACAATTTTATTACAAAATCTCTTAAATTGAAATTACAAAGGGGACACAATAATTAAGTTCACTCACTAAAATATGATGTCTAGTCAACCCAGTCCAATTGATCATGATTTCATGCTCAACAAATAATGACCTTGAGTTGACCTCCCTTATTCCAAACTCCAACCTTTAACACTTTGTTTTTTATCTCCAATTTGTGTTGAATATTCAGCTTTTCAGTCTGAACTCAAGAGGTAATTTCAGAAGCCTCTCAGCCCAATGAAAATTATGAATACACTTGCAGAAAACGATGCAGAGCCCAGTTTGTATTTGGTTGCTGCTATATTTTATTTGAAGAGACGTAGGAGTGAGAGTGGGTGAAAGAAGTGAGGGTGGGTGAATAAATTAAGGATGGTAAGCAAAACAAGGAGTGAGAAAGCGAATGATATAAATGAATTATGAGTTGGAAAGTTGTGGAGTCTCACATCGATCTATTCAAACAAGATTGTTGGGCTATGCTGTTCGGGTTCTCCGAGGACTTCGTTTTGGTGAAAATCACTACAAATTTTTGCCCTTGGTTTCGTAACACAGTAACAATTACAAGTTATCAGAAGCTCGTACAGTTTAGGTCTTTGGCTGCATTAATCTAAGTTCCTGGAAGACACTAGATGAGGTCTTCTGCTGTAAAAAAACTTGTGTATTTTCTCAGGACAGCATCTTCAGATAGAATATTCCAGAGAAGGTACAATTATAGGCACAAATTTCATGCACCATTTCTCCTCTAGCGCAACCATTGAGACTACTGTTGCTATCAAATTTCTCGTCAAACTAAATTTTCTTATCAGTAACAACTGTTACATTATTCAATGACTTCAACAAATGTAAGTATTCAAATTCACAACATCTCAGGAAAAAGAGTGTTATTATTATTTGATGGCTCATGCTCATGAATCTGGTTGTCCTTATGATTACGTTAAGTAATTCATGCAACTTCTTCTGTGGATCACATATGTAAAAAAAAGACAAATAACCCTAAACTCATTATCATTATCACACTTATGTTAAGAAAATACCTGACTTTTAAAATGATTTTTATATTTTAGATAATTAGTAAAATTATGGTCGTCAATTTATTATGATTAAATATGTTTTTCGTCTCTATATTGTAACACGAAATTGGTTTTCGATTCAAATTTTATATTATCTATTTACCTATAGTATAAAATATTGGAATAGGTTATTCTGTATGTAAAATTATTGTTAATTATTTTTTTAAATTATTGTTGTTTTAATTACAAATTTATTTTAATTATTTTTATACTACAAATACTTGGATAATTTAAAGTTTAAATTAAGATGAAAACCAATTTTGTGATTTTGTATATTTACCTAACTCCCAACTTATTAACTACAAGTATCTTTCATACTATTATCTCATTATCATAAGTTGTGAAGGCAAAGCAAAGTATCAAAATCATAGGATCAATAAGAACATTATAATAAGAAATTGAACAATATACACAATAACTTTATGAATAAGAAATAAAAAAGGAGGAAATAACAAATATTAATTATGGGTAATAGTTAATAATTGTCCGATGATTACTTATGTGTAAAAAGGAAATATTAGAGTTATTTGGGTTATGTTTGTTTGAATATCTTTATCATTATCATATCTCCATTTACCTCTTTATATTACATTAAAAAATGCAATTCAATTTTCACAATAGGTTGCTCACATATTTTGATTAAAAAAATTGAGTTAAATTTTTTATACAATTATAACTCACTGCATCGATCTACACATCACAAACTTTTAAGAATTTAAATATAGTTTTATGAAAATGTGCAACAAGCATGATTTGTACAGTGTTCCATGGGGTTTCTGAAATCCTTGGTAGAGTAGAAAATTTTGGGTACCCTACTTCCCACACACACACACACATTTATAAATTGTGGCTTCCATTTTCATGAACAATGCTATCGCTTCAAAATAACATAATATTTTTACTTTTTTAGAATCCCAAATTAAACTTAAAAGTATTACTATCGTAAATATCATAAAATGTTTGATTTTTTTAATCATGGCATTAATACGAATTTTATATAAACTAGCAATGACTAATTATGTGAGAACTTTATAACATAGATACTATCCTCTTAATATGGTGTATTTTATATTTAAAGTGATAAGATTCGAATTTTAAACTATAAATATGTTTTATTAATATTTAATAATTCAAAAAAATTATATACTTAAAAATTGAAAACAAGTAAATAATATATATAGTAATGTAGACAATTGGTATAAACAACAACTTTTATTTTTTTCCATCCTTAATAGGTTTTATTTTTTGAAATTCATAATCATATTATGACCCAAGGTATTCTCTTATCTTATTGGAATGAAACTTTTAATTGTTAGTAGATAAAGCAATGAAACTTCCATCCTTAATAGTTTTTCTTTTTTGAAATTCATAATCATATTATGACCCAAGGTATTCTCTTATCTTATTAGAATGAAACTTTTAATTGTAAACCTTTCAAATTTTCAATAATGAAGAGTCTTTATTCTAAGAGAATGAGGTTAACCATTTTTTTATTTACGTCCATCAATGGTTAACTTTTAATCATGATAATTAGACCCCAAAATACTATAATCTCATTTAGTAAGTTATTGCAATATGTTTCTTGAATTGGCCCTTTTAATAATCCCAATGCAATATTTTGATAATGGTAGAAGGAGAAGCTATAATTTTGAATCTGTCTAAAGCCTATATAAATTAAACAAATTGTAATAGTTTTGAGAATTATTGTGGGCAACAACTTTAAGGTATGATGGGACTAGAATCTTATAAAGTAGCCTTAATTCTATTATCTCTAATAATTACAAAATACTACAAGATATCATAGTACACTATATTTCAACTATAACTGGGAAAAGATACATGCATCTATACAACTTTTCTCATATGTGAAACCATTATTAGATCACTTTATAAAGTAAACCTCCTTCAGTATACTATAAATTCACATTAATTTCAACTATTTTACTCATTTAAATAATCTGTCCCCGTAGAATATGGTCATCAGTTTTTTTTTTGTTTGGTAAAAAGATATTTTTATATTTTGATATGTCTCCTAGTATTCATTAAGTGATAATTAAGCTTTATATTAAAGAGAGATTAAGTAAAGTAATAACATCATTAAAAAAATTATTTCAATGACAAAAAATAATTAATTTTTATATTAACTAAATTACATGCTATTTTAAAAACTAAAAAATTTATTGAAATTTAATATAATTTTTATTATTAATGAAATTTGTAAACTAGTTTATAAATTGGTATTTAATTAAATTCACTATATTAATTGAGTTTAAATTAAGATAAAAATACTGATAAATAATTCTATTAATATAAAATATATATATCAAATATATATTACAATATAACATATCATTTGGTACAAAATAATAACATTTGTGTATTAATAAATTTCTTTTGGTTTAACTCCATATCTGTAGTAGAATCAATGAAAATGACAAAAACAACCATTTGTGAAACAATCCAATTAAGTTAATTAAATCAACCGATTCAACCAAGAACCTTGCATTAAACATTTGGGTTTGGACATTAGAATATACATATATAGAGGAATAAAAGAGGCTTTAACCCATACATTCTGAGAGGAGACAGTTGATGATAAGCCTACCATATAGAACCACTTTTCATCAAATTTAAGGGCTCGTTCTCCAAGTTACAGCAAATAACATACCCTCTCATGTCAATAATCCAAAACTTGTTGTTACAAATTTAGCTACTTTTGACATCTCCATCTTTAGCTGGCAGCTACACTAGAGATATAATCTAGGTTTTGTCTTACTGTCTAAAGACAGATTTCACAAGATCAGCATCAAACTAATATATACCTAACTCCATTTGACCACCTCACTTATTATTTCCTCTCAATAATACATTCTTCCACTTCCTCTACCAACCTAACTATTACTTTCATTAATATCATATTACATTCATTCTTTTTAATCCCAACTAACTACTCATAACACCCTTTCTTATAATCCATGCATGGATCAGAGGGAAAAGAAACAAAAACTGTTACTTAATCAGTATGTAACACAATGAAAAACAGAAGATAATTAATCTCCTCTGTAAGTAATTATTAACTAAAATACACAACGAAAACAAATCACAGTGGCAGCACCAGCAACTTCTTAATTACTTTACAAGTACAAGGGCAAGTGCTAGTGCAACCATCCATATATTTTCAGGTATATATATCTGTTAAAACTTCAATCTTTCTCACTAACAAGGTATCTAAACATGTGTGTTCATCAAGTACACTTCATCAGCTCATGATTTTATAGAAACCATAGTGAATGTGTGACTGTAGAGAATCAGAAACCCCGAAAATGTCGATTAATTTGAACACTAAAAATAGGCATAAACATATCCTAGTTTGGTATGCATTGTATTTCCTGGAACACAGGAAGCCAGAAGAGTTATGGAAAACATCTCAACAATTCAGAAGACGGCGTAAACACGTTTGCAAAGGAATATAAATAGAACCTTAAAGTTGCCAAAAATAAACATAAAAGAGGCACAAGTTTGATATAGACTAAGATATAAAAAAGAGAGAGATGATGATATATAAAGATATGCATGTGAGGGCATGGCGTGATGGATGATAGTAATTATATAATTGGTTTGGAAGTGATGATGCTAAGTGGCAGTGGCAGTGGCATTGGGGGAAGTGGTAACAGGAGCTGCATTAGAGATGTTCGACTTTGGCCTCTTTCTCTTCTTCTCGTAGCTAACACCTCTCGCCTTCGCCTGAAACTCACGCACATCATGCAAGTACAGCCTCACGGCGCGGGCGCCGAAGGGGTTGTTCTCGGCTCTGCCGCCGTTCTCCTCGTAGGCGGCGCGGAGGCGCCCGATGAGGGCGTCCAGGCTGCCCCAGGCCTGGCGGAGCGGGCAGGGGCACGGCGCCGGAGGGTTAGGCAGCCCGAAGAACGGGCACGTCGGGTTGTGCACCTTCGTCTTCCCGAATTGGTCCAGGTAGTGCAGGAATTCCAGCACGTGCGCCCCGCTGCACATCGCCACCGTCAGCGGCGGCCGGTGGTTCCGCAGGTACTGGCTGTACGTGTTCCAGTCTCGCCGCTTCTGGTTCTCATACCTGCTCGGAGTACTACTGGCGCCGCCGTTGGTGGTGCTTGAAGTTGTTGTTCTTGGGGATGGCAGGCTCTCCATTGCGAAGATCTGATGGTTGTTGATTTGGATTTGAGTGGGATCTTGTGTAGAGGGAGGTTGATTTTGTGGTGGTAGATTGAAGTAGAAGGATCCAGCACCAACGAAGCTTCTATATAAACATATATGTGTATCTGGAAAATGAAGTTGTTCTTAGGAGGAGTAGCTAGGGTTTTTATTGTGTAGTAGAAACTAAGTGAAGAGGGTGTGTACGGATAGGAAGAAAGAAAAGAAAGATGGTTGGTATTGGTTAGAGAAGCTAAGTAGTGACATGGAAGCTAAAAGAGTGCATGTTTTTGTGTTGCAGAGTGAAGTGAGAAGATGGAGAGATTTGTGTGTTGCAGGTGAAGGAAGTGGGAGTTGTGTGAGAGTGAAGCATGAGGAAGTGAGAGAGAGAGAGAGAGAGAAGAAGAAGAAGAAGAAGAAGAAGAAGGGATAAATGAGGAAGAGGGCACTGTGCCCCAAAACAGGACAAAGTTTGGCAGTGAGATAGTGATGATGCTGACCATAGCTCAAGAGACACATCTTTTGCAATTTTCTCACTCTCCTTCTAAGCGCGTCATTCCATATCCTTCACTTTTTCATCACTACTTTATTTTATTTTAATAGAAAATGAAAATTATTCTACTTGATATATGAAATAAACCTTTTTTATACAATCAATTTAAATGCAAAGATGAAAAATATCTATAACTATATTCTTTGAGAATGTTGCATTCATTATTTACTTTAGAGTAATGAGAGAGGGTGGCAATAACTTCATTCTCTAATCTATATTGTGCTATCCAGAGGTGTGACCAAAAGAATATATTGAATATATATATATATATATATAATTATTATAGTAAGACTCAATTTAATAAAGTCCAAATTAATGGGTGTGTTTAAAATAATAAGTGATGTAAAAAGAAATGTCCAAATAAGTGACAAGTCCAATAAAAGAGACTTATAAATAGAAGTTTCACCTAAGAGATAAGTAAGAGTTAATTTTATCTAATAAATATATAAATTATTTCTGACTTTGACATCAGAACGCTTTGTAGGTACACACAGAGGAGAAGTCGAAAACCTAACATAGAGAGCAGTTGTGAGAGGAGAAGCCTAAAGCCCCATCCAAAATATCAACCCTTAAAGTTTGTATCATCAGCTTAAATAAAATAACATATACTAAATGGGTTAATCTTATATATTATGTATTTTTTTATTTGAAATATGTATTAAATTGCTTGTATTTAATAAGGATTAAGTTAACTCCAAATATACCTAAAGTTATTGATGGAGGTTGATAGAACAACTTGTATTTTTTAATGCAATAAAAAGTTTAAAATATTTAAATTAAAAATAATGAGCCTAATATATATATAACATAAAGTTGAAAATGGGTCTATTTTTGTCATCTTTAAATTTAGTGAGATATTTTCACTATATAAGTCAACGAGAATATAACTCAAACAAATCCATTATTTTTTGAGTTGATTTTTAATTTTGAACTCATAATCCAGTGTATAATAAAGTTTTTATTTTAATATATTGTTTTATATGTTGTATGAAAAACAGGAGAAAATTATGTATATATTAAACACCAATCTTTCTTTTATTGTCCCAATCTCATTGTCTCAATGCTCCTTATGTATATTTAATGAAAAAAAAATTTATCCAATGGTCTTTTAACTACATTATGAAAATCCTAAATTTTCATACTATATTTATTTTCAAAATTTCACATTAATTAAAAATTTATATATTATAAATGGTTGAAAATCTAACCTTATAAATTAGTTTTATAAGATTAAATTAAACTTAAAATCTATTTAATAATATAATTTCAGAATCATGAAAAATTTATTCTAATAATATATAAATTAATACAGATTTTTATCTTATAAATCAATTTTATAAAATTAAATCACTTAAAATCAAATTTTTTGTAATTTAATAATAAATTTTAAGCATATAACATAGGCTGGAGTATTTTAAGCATGATATACGTGTTGTAATATATGAAGTTCAGACACTTCTCTTAAATGGCGTGTCGGTGTCAGATACTCATATCGGACACCAACACTCGTATGACACTTGTAGGACACGTATTCGTGAAGTGTCCAATTCAAAAAGTATTTGTTGGATTTCTGATAATTTTAGTACGGTTCTAACATAATTTTAAAAAAGAAAAATACATTAATTTTCTAAAAACTCAAACTTATTGTATAAATTTTTATTATGATTATAAAAATAAGAAACAAATCATTTTGAATCAGTCATGAAAAACATTCTTCTGCTCTAAAAAATAATCTGTAACATACTTGTGAACATAAATTTTTATTGTCAATTTATATAATTCATAATTATATAAAATATATAGATTCGTGTCCCCGTGTCCTACATTTTGAATATTACACGTATCTTCGTGTCCGTGTTCATGTCGTATCAGTATCCGTGTCTGTATATATGAATTGATATTTTGATGTATTTATCAAATTTATGTTTGTTGACTATCGTTTATTGGCACTCAAGTGCTGCAGTAATACTCAAATAAATATGAACCGTTTAAAATTATTAAAATATTTTTATGAATATATAACTAAATTATGACTTTATAGACTCAGATGTTGAAGTTAAAAGAATTTGCTTAAAAGGTTTGATGATGATACATGTTTTTGGAAATAGGGTAGAATATCCTGAAATACTCTCATCTTTTAACTTTTTATTTGTTAATAAAAAAATATATTTGTGAAATTTGTTAGATATTGTAAAAAAATTATTAAATAAAAATTAATTTAGAAATGTTAAATTATATATTATTTTAAATATTACAATTTTTATTAATATTATAGTAGTTTTTATTATTAATAAAATTGATGTATTTTTTAAAAATTGTATTTAATTACTTATTAAGGTTTTAATTATTGACTATTTTAAAATTAATAATTAAAATAGTGATAACAAATTAAAAATTAATTTATAAACTATTTTAATTAATTATTTTTTATGTTGTGTTTCTTTTATATTTAATATCTGTTGAATAGGTATTTTTTTTACCGACAAAACTCTAATTGTAATGTGTTTTTTATGATGGATACTGACAAAATTTTGAGGATAGAATGGAAAATGAGGTAAGTGATATTTTGATGAGTTTTGCGGAATCCATAATACCACACATGTTTGGTGGGGGAAAAAACGATTCAAGTGCTTCAATGTCTTGCCTGCTGTTAGTTTTTTGGAGTCTTTGTTTTCTCCTGATACCATCAAATGGCTTTTCTCTTTGCAACACACTCAATTTTTGAGTTTGTTAGGGAAGAAAAGGGGCAATGTTTGTTCTAATTTCGTGTTACTATATGTTAATGAAAGTATTGTTTAATTTGTTTTGATGTAAGAAAAGTTGAGTGAGACGGTAATAAAGAAAATAATAGTGGAAATTATGGTGAGAGTGATCTTAGTAAAGAATCTAGCGTGAGGGCCCATCCACACACACGAAAGTCATGAAAACGACTCTTCTGAAAGTGAAAACATCAACCTCAAACCAAAAATTATCCAAACTGCTTTTTGGATCCAACATCGAATCAGTAAACTAAACCAAATTCATTGCACCACTCTGTATTTAAAGAGAACGTGTGTGTGTGTATATATATATATATATATATATATATATATATATATATATATATATATATATATATATATATATATATATATATATATATTACACTTATTTTAATTTTATCTTATTTTCTATATTCATAATTCATATCATCTGATGAGTTATTTTTTAAACTTAATACTTAGTAACATAAACCTCTTTTGACTTTTTTCATTTATATAATCTTAATATTTCAGGAAATTCAGGGTTATAAAAAGTTAGGGTTATCTATTTTACAAAGTACAAATCAATACATTCTCCAAAACATTTTAACATATATTTTCTTTTCTTAAAATATTATCTCTATCTCACATTTTTATCACTCATTTCATACATCATACACTAATTGAAAATCAAATATTTAAAGATATATATATATATATATATAAACATTTGTCAGGCATCAATAACCCATTACACAATACTAAACAAACAAAATCAAAAGGATTATTTAGCTTTGAGCATAGAATGCATTGTTTGAATGAAAATAAATTCAAAAACTGACAAATTATAGTAATTTTTCACTTGAACAAAGATAGACTCAAATTAAGTTAGAATTTAATTTCATTTTCGATTGAACGAAAATAAGTCAAAAAAATTAGGTAAATTATTCTATAAAAAAAATTATAGAAAAATAATAATTATTTTAAAATAAAATCTAAATAATTAATTTTATATATATATATATTTAATAATAAAGTATTTAGGTTTGAAACTATTTTCTACGTATAAAAAAATTGTAATATATATTTGAGAGTATCCTTTAATATTAACTTGTAGTTATTGTTAATAAGTTTGTGTTGATTTTATAATTTATAATGTATTTGAAAATTGATGTTAATAATGTGATTGTTGAATGTTTTAGTTATTGAAGAGATGAAATGTTTAGGGTTTTAATTGCAGAAGGTACGTTGTTGAGATACGATGGAAAGACAAAATCTTGGAGGTCCCGTGAGGACCGAAGGTCATGGCATGGCATCGCACCGCACGCACTCTCCATTTCTTCACTTCACTGTCTGTCTCCAACATCACACTTCAACCTCGATGGGACATTCCACCACTCTCATCTAAATTCAATTTATTTTTTTCATTTTTTATTTTCAATTTCTAATTATCTTCTTAATTCACTCTTTAATTTCTACTGTTTTCTTTTTCATCTAATTCTTATTATAATGAAATCAAACACACTTAGTTCGATCATCATCCCACCTTTTTAGTTTAGCTGTATAAGAAAATTGTATGGAAGGAGATGGAATAAGAAAAAAAAATAGTTTTTATTCTTTTGTGTGTATTTTAATGTAGGAAGTTTCTCTCTAGATTACAATCTAATTAGGTAGGATCCATTTTAATATTACATATAATAATTATGTATAGTTTGATAATTATTATTTTTTTAATAAACTATTTTTTTATATCTTATACAATGATTGTTTTAAGTTTGATTATTGTAAAATTTTAATAGAAAAATTGTTCTAAATAATTTTTATTAAGAGATTATCTTTTTGTAGTCATAATTTTTTTTATTTGGATTGAAGTATACCTTAAATATTTTTTTAAATTTTATTTATTATTGAAAAATAAAAAATAAAAATGTATAAATTAAGTTAACCAAGTAAAAGTGGTTTAAATGATTGAAATCAAAATATGTTATTTAAAAAATTATAAATAAGAAAAAGTTAATCATTAAAATTTTATCTTATAAAAATCAAAATTTCTCTAATTTTTTTTTATTTAGGCTTTTCATATATTAATTTATCTTTTTTTAATACTATAACTTATCAAAGTTAGTAAATATGATAACAATACTTATCAATTTTTATTTAGAATAATTTTTTAATTTTTTTCTTGGTTTGGTTGCATGTCTAGAAATGTATAAATTATATGCAGAGTGATATACTAGTCTATGTTCGTATTAATACCTTTAACTTGATGATTAAATTTTTTTTAGACAAGATATTTAACTTTATATATTATAACATAACTCGTGAGAACCTTGACTGGAATAACTATAATTTTCAAATAAAAAATATTAGTTAATATTTGATAATACTTTAAGGTAGAATATTATGACCAGTGAATATGAATTGGTTACAATTATATATTTTATACAATAATAGTATATTGACATGTTTGTAAATGTAGAAATATATAAATACGAGAGTAGTGGGATTTTTAATTATGATTTGATGATAGTGTGGAAATGTAAATATATGAGATTGTATCGTTAATAATGGGGGATTAATTCAATTTGTAGGTAAATGTATTTTTTATGAAGTTTGAAATTTGGGAAACTATAATCGTAGTCTTATTTCCCTGATTTTAGTATTGATGAAATTAAGAGCATATTATTTTTTGTTGAATCATGATAGGTTGATGTGAAAGGAGCATGACATGTAAGAAATGGGTTGTTAAGAGTTGATTTTTTTAGTCTAAGTTCATGCATGTATAAAAATAGGAAGTTGATACCTTATTGATTTTTACTTTTTAATTTGAACTACATGTGCAACTTGTTTTTTTTTTTAAATTGTTGTGAAAAAAGGTTGTAAGAGGAAATTTTGGATATAGGAGATTATAACTAAGTACTACAAACAAAATTTTAATTAAAATAGTATACTTCGATCATTTATTTCCTACAATATATTATTGTGTCAAATATTTATTTAAATAGTATATTGTGCTAAATAACTATTCAAATTGAACTAAAATATCTAGAATTTGGTTTATTTTGAACTTGATGATAATTTTGAGTTTTAAAAAAATATTTTTTTTTTAAAATGGTTTGGAAAAAAATTTCTTAAAAAAATACTTAGAAAAATAATTATATAGAATATTGTAAGGACCGAGAAAAATAATTTTAGAGTAGAAGTGGTATAATTAAAATGACACTTTAATACTTTATTATTAAATTTAAAAGAGTATATAAATAGAAATTTATATCTCAATTTAAAATAACCATCATCTTTCTAAAAACTCCATTTTTTCTTTGTCTTTTTTTCTAAGATTATGACCTCCTCGCTCATCAGTTTATTCTAACCTCCTAGCTTATTAGTTTGACGATCAGAGTCTGCCACTAGACTCTTGACAATGAACTCTACAAGATTGTACGATCAAAATCTCAGATATAGTAAGTTCATTCTTGGCTCATTTTCATCTGAGTTAGTTTTGATCTAGTTAAGTTTGTCTTTAGTTTAAGCTTGCATGTGATGTTTTTATCTTCAGAAATAGTCTCTGTTAGCTCAGGGTCCTAGTGGTATAGTTAGATTTTTTATCAGGACTTTGTCGTGTAGGTTAGGCTACCTTTGAGCTTTTGGTAGTTTGGAGCTCTTAGGGAGTATATACTCAAGTTCAGGTAAGGAAAACTAGTTTAAAATGCCTATAGAACCTTAGGCTAGAAGATCTGGATATGGGGGTGACGTAATCTCAAATTTTCTTGCATGATTTATTGTTTTTTAGTAGATTGAGATTTGTTTGAGATTGAAATGTGAAAGTGTAGACATAATAGATGTTGTAGAATGTATGAGTTTGGAATTGAATGAGTTATTGAATATATTTAAATAGTTTGTTGAATTAATTCAAATGAAATGTTTGATGAGAATTGATTGTTTGGCATATATAATGTTGAACATGAATTGTCAATGTAATGTGTAGTTTTATAAAATTATGAGTTAAATGAAATTTTAAGTTTTGGTATGATTTAATTGTGTGATTTTGGATATTATGAGATGTGGAATGTGAATTTTAATCCAGACATAGTATTTTTAGGAAAGAAAATACTGTGTTAAGATTGTTTAGGATGTGCATTGATTAGGAATTCGTCTAGAAGGAGATATGTTGGTTTTTTTTTACCATGATGGGGTTATTTTTTTGTTTTTACCAAAATGAGATCCGTTTAAAAAAAATTACAAATTTAGGCAAGTCGTGCCGACATTTTGGTAAAAACCAAAAAAAATAACCCTATCATGGTCAAAAAACCAATATGTTGACTCTCCTAAGATAATATAATCATATAAAAATGAAGTTATTAAGGTGGTGAGAGTTGAAGGAGGTTCATATGAATGAAATTCATATGAATGAGTAAGTTATTTGAAACTAATTTAATGTCATATTTAAATAAAATTTAAAATATATAAAATTCTTAAAATATTCAAAATCCTTAATAAATACAAATAATATATATATATATATATATATATATAATATGACAACAACAATTATGTGTATGGAAATGTTAATCATTAGTAGAAGAAAATGAATGGAACATCAATTATTAATACAAAACGAAAAAAACATCAATTATCCTTACGAAACATAGATTACTTTTGGGAAAAAAAAAATCATAATCGATTATACTTATCGTCACGAAATCAATTTTCAATCTCATAAAATTTAATTAAATTACTTTAAATTCATCAAATCTTACCTCAATACAAATAGTCAATTGAATCTTACCTCAATACAAATAGTCACATGTATTGAATACAAATAGAAGAGGAAGCAAGTAAAAAAAAACATTATCTTCCTTCACATTTCTTGTTTCATATGCGAGCAATGTTTTTCATCAGAGTTTCTCCTTTTTGTGTTTGAATAACCCTCCTCAGCGCAAATTCATCATCGTCTACCGTCGACCATCGTAAAGAAGTAGAGTTAAAAAGTCTGAAAAGCTACACAGTTTACCTAATAAAGGGATTAGGTGGTGTTAGGTCAAAGTTTAAAAGGGAGACGTCCACAATTAATGATATCGTTTTGTGCCAATTTTTTGGCTAATCAATTTCTGCCCTTTCTTTATTGAAATTTCACTGCTATTCCTACATTAAAACTTTACTTAAATATAACTCTTTGAGGTGAGGATAAGAGGATGTTTGAAATCACATTGTATTTAGTTTTTTTTTAAATTTTTTTAATTAATTAACGTTACACTCTTTGAAGTGAAACTATTTATTGGAAATTTTGCTTTCTACATTAAAATGTTTTAAATTTAGTTTTACAAGCACTTATTTATATATATTAATTTATAAAATGTTAGGATGTTGACTAAAAGTTACAATTTGCTAGATTTATAACTTTGTGAAAAAAAAAACTACAATTTATAATTTTAGGAATTAAAGGATTAAGTGTGAGGAAATTTACTTCACCCTACTATACTACTCTTACATGTATGTTATTTTTAAAATAATCAAATCGTGATTTTGTATTATTTTGTCCTTTTTTATTCTCCAGGGTATACTAACTAAACAATTAGATCATTAATTTCTTTAAATGTTCATTCATATTTATAATTTAGAAAAACGCTTTTGACTTTTTTAATTTATCAATTTTATTGCATCTACTTATTTACATAAATACATTAAGTTTTGAAATATTTATAAATTAAATATTAAACATTAGGTTAAAAAATTTAAATTCAACCCGATTAAATCTAATTATATTCAATTATTTAAATTAAACTCAAATGAACCCTCAACACTCTTACACTCCTAATAACTCTCAATAATAAGAGAAATTGCAATAAAGAAATTTACAAGTGGAGATTTATGCCTCTAAAACTAATCTCCTTGCACTGTTCTTTTGACTATGATACATTATTTGATTTAAATGAAAAGAAAGGAAAAAAATTATATAAATTCCATCTATTTTTTAATTTTTTCTGCTGGATATTGCATTACAAGAAAATCACAAAATAGAAATCAATTTTTAGACACCAAAATAATTAGTTGCAATAGTAACTAAATTAAAGAACATTCTAGAAACTAAAAATAATTTTGGTTTCTAAATTAGTTTCTATTATTGTTAAATAATTTCTAAATTGGTATCTTATTAGCAACTAAGGTTTTAGAGACCAAATTTAGAAACTAAATAATTGGTAGTTAAAACCTTGGTTGTTAATTAGATACCAATTTAGAAACTATTTAATAATAATAAAAATTAATTTAGAAACCAATTTTCTTTTTAGTTTCTAAAATGGTATCTAATTTAGTTACTATTATAACTAATTATTTTGGTATTTAAAAATTGATTTTCTTGTAGTGTTGAGAATGAAAGGTTAAAAACATAAATTATTTATAATAGAAAGAGAAAAAAAGATTAAAAAAATATTTGTTTTTTTGGAGTAAAGAAAGGAAACAAATTTATATAAATTCCAACAAATTTTTCGTTAATTGGAAAGGAAAGGAATAGTGACTTATTTGTAAGGGAATGATCACATGATATATCTCAAGTGACTATCTTTATGTTAAACAAAGGGTGCTATGTATAAACATACATGAGAATATGTCCAAGTGGTTAAGATTGTGATTATGTATAAGGATTAGACTACTCCTAAAATGATTTTTATTTATTTATTTTTTATTATTAATAAAAAAATTTATTTAAAAAAATTATTATTCCACAATTATTTGTCTTTTTTTATTTCAAATATTACTCATTTGGTTTATATACATACATGTGTGTATTTTTATTATATACTTTTTCTCTATCATATATTTCTTCAATTTTATTTTACAGAAACCAAATACAATTTATATATTATTTTTTCTTTTATTTAATTAAAAATTTCAGATCATTCAGGAATAAAGACAATTTATATATTTTTTCTTACTGAAGATTTTTTTATACTTCCAATATAAATAAAAAATGAAAAGATAAAAAAAGAATTGAATAGTTGTTTAATGAAAAGGAGACACCTGGGGTGGCCCATTAATAAAGAAGAAGTCAAGAAGCACGTTGACATGTTGTTTGGCACATCTATCTAATTTAATAGCTTGGGTGTTACTATTTTCCCGGCCAGATTGGTTTTCTTGTCTTTAAGTATCATTAAAACTCAGTGTGCTTTCTATTCAAATCTCTTCTCTTCTAACCAAACTTTGAAACGTCTCTACCCTCATTATCACAACGCGCTTCCAAACACACACTATCTCTCTTCTACTATTAAATACACTCTAAATTAACTTTCCACCTCTTAAGCAAAATTAAAATAATATATTAATTCAAACTAACAGTAATTTCAATTTATTTATATTTCAAAATAAAAATATGTATACATTTTTTAATAAATGATTACGGAAATTGTTTATATTTAAATTAAATTTGCCACCTTCGTAGCGTACGCAAATTACCTACGCTAAAGGTAATTCCTGTTAGTTGATTATGACTATTATGGATAAAAGTTGAAAATACAATTTGGAAAAATTTAATATCTATTTTCAAATTTTAAGCACAAAATGATTGTTCTAAAAATATACTTTTAAATTTTCCAAACATGCACTAAATGCGATTAACCAAGTATACTTTAGTTTGAAAAAAATTGGAATGGGAAAAAATAGAATAAAAATTAAATGAAGGGGAAAAAATAAATGAATGTTTATCAATGCTAGCTTGTGACTTCTTATAGAGTAATATGTATATACGTTAAGTGACTAGAATAATTTTAAGTGCCTACAATAAAATCATTTGTTTCTTTTATATATATGGTAGTTAAAAATTAAATTCTTATTGTTATCATACAAGAAAATTATTGAATAGAAATTAATTTTAGAAACAAAAAATAATTAGTTACTATATTGACTAAATTAGAGTGAATTTTAGAGACTAAAAAAATTTTGATTTCTAAATTAGTTTTTATTATTGATAAATAGTTTTCAAATTGATATCTAATTAGCTACCAAGGTTTTAACTATTAATTATTTATATTCTAAATTTGATAGCAAATACCTTGATAGCTACTAATTATTTTTAATCTCTAAAATCGGTTTTTATTTAGTGATGTTGTATGATAGACTTAAAAAAAAATGTTTTGAATCCTATTTTGTATAGAAACATTTGGATAGTGTAATATGAAGCATATTTTTTTATTAAACGATTCAAAAGTTAAATAATTATTTTTTATTGTACATTCTAGAAGTTTTTTTAAATACAAAAATAATAATTTTTTGAATTACAATTTGAAAATAAAAAAAACCTTTAAAATCATAGAGTTTGAAAGTAAAAATTAATTTTTAAATTATAAATTTATAAAGTATTTTTTTATTGTAAAAATATCTTCGAATTATGTAATCTAAAAATAAAAAATAACTTTTAGATTATAGTGCATAAAAAAATGACTTTCAAATCAAACTGTGTAATAGGAAAGTAAAACATTATTTTCAATCAAGAATTAAAGAAACTTCCAAATTATATCGTTCAAAAATAAAATAAAAAGTTTTTATTTATACAATTTGAAAGTTATTTTTTAAGAACAAAGTATATTTTTCTGTATTTTATGAAAGTTTTAAAGGAAAATATAAGGGTGCAAAAGGAAATCTCCTGCTATATTAATAATAATACAAAACATTATATCAATATTTAATTAATTTTTTTCTGACATGGGTTCCTGTTTTCAGATATATTAAAATTAAATATTTAATTTATATTAACTTTTCATACCACTAATGTCATGATATGAATTCACAATACGTATATTTTAATTTATTTTTGTTCACAAAATAAAAATATAGTAACAAAAAATGTAACGTTAAATTGTTAGTAAACGATAATTTTATTTTAGTAGCTATAATAAATGTAGTTATGAAATAGAATAATTAATAGTGGTTGAAATCCCACCAATAGCAATGACCACACTCTCATTGATAGAGTTGCCAACGGGGTTTTGGTTTTGTTTTTCTTAGATATATATTTGCTAATATCAAATCTAATTTAATTCCATTCCTAATGACTTTTTACGGTAAAATTTTTTTCGTCTGCCCTTTCATCTTTATCTTTTAACTCAAATCATTCATCTTTAATCCAAATCTCCAATCTTCTTTAAAAATATGCAATTAACACCAAATTCGAAAATAAAATACTCTTATTCAAATAAAGATCATAAAAAATATAAAAATGTATAAATTCATAAATTAGGAATGATTTTACATGTAAATTAACAATAAATCCTCATAAGTGCCTATATTTTAATATGAAATATTACTGAAATTAGACACTTATCAATTCCTATGCCAATAGACCTACCAATAACTATTATTTTTTGGGCTACCAAAATTAATTACTCCACATAAACTCACACAAGTAATGCCCTTGGTATTGTTTGAATAATTTATTTTTGGGTATGAAAAAAATAATAAAGATTATTTAAATCAAAATTTATTTATTCATAATTAAAATTTAGACCTTTAGAAGCTGGCTTTTTTTAATTGCTTTATGTATAAACTAATTTTTGTTTATGTAAAGAAGTCATTAGGAAAAGCTAAGGAAGCTTTTTTAAACCAAATCTTTAAACTAAATTAGATGGTATTATCTCCTCAATAATCAATTTATAATAAAGTTAAGATCGTTTTGGGTTGGGTGGAAAAAAATTATCTTACACCTAGTTTGAGCCCGAGAGAATGTTGTGCTCAAACAAGTTGGGTTGAATCCAAATTGTACAAGTTTAGATTAGGTCGAGTAGAGATGAAAATGGAGTGGGGGCAGGTGTAGATTTGATTATTTCACTTATATCCCCTCCCCTGAGTTAAAATTCAGCATCACCTTCATTCTTATTGTGGAATGTGTATACTCTATGAACTCCCTCTTTTATTGTTATAAATATTAATTATTATTTTTATAAAAAATCACAATAAATGAAACATGATATAATCCAATATTCAATGTAAAAAAGATGTACATTTTATTTTTTTCCAATGTCAAATATCAAGAAAGAAATTATAATTATATAAATATAAAATAAAAATATCAAATAATAATTATATAAATAATAAATAATAATTATAGAAAATAGTAAAGATAATTAAATGTATTATCTAGAAATAAGTTACGAAAATAATTAAGGATGAAATAAAAATATAATTTTTTAAAATTACTTAATAAATTCAAAATATTTTACTAATTTAAAAGATGAAGAAGTATGAAGACGATGATTAATATTGGAATGTGAATGTTGGATATATAGATACTCATCATTATTCTAAAAAAAAATATTACCTTAATTTAATAATATATATATATATATATATATATATATATATTAAAAATGCACAACTTAAATAGTACATTTATTGTCTGTGGAAGTTAAGGAAGAAATATTGTAGAAAGTTAAAACTAGCAACGGAGCAGAGCAGAAAGGGCATCTGCATTTGAAAAGCAGGTGCAGTGCAGAGTCTGCACTCACATTAGTTTAATTTAATAAAGAAAAATAATAAAATTAATTTCGCAGCCAGTAAACAAAGATAAAACTCAAAGTGCGTGAAACAATAACTAAGCAATTCGTAGTTAAACAATTATCTAAACAGCTTGAATTTATTTTCAATTTTTTCTCAATTTTTTTTTCTCAATTTACTCTCAAACTTGTCTTTGTTTCTGTAGTTAAATTTCTATCAATAACTTTTTTAGCAATTTAAAGATGTAATAAAAAAATATGAATTTAGCAATTTAATTTTAAAAATAAAAAATAAAAAACGAAAGCACAGGAGCCCACAAGTCTTGTAAGATGTAACGTCAATGTTTTTTTGAAATGACATAAGAGTTTTTTTTTTTTTTTCATTTTCTTGTTTAAATATGAAAAGGACACAAGAGTTGGAAGTTGGAAGCAGGGGATCTTTTAAGAATGATAATACCATGTTCTCTTTAGAACAATGATTGATATACTTTTGATACGTGTAAATACACTCGTTATGAGACACAAAGAGAAAAATAAAAGTGATGTGACAAAAATAAGGTATGAATGAAATGGGATAAAAAAAAAGTACTAAAGAGGTAGAAAGAGGTGAGCACAGAATAGATTTTAGTTGTAGTTAACGTATCACTCATGTTAACCATGTTTATAACTTTCATTTTTATTTCAATCATTTTAAAACTTTAAAATATTCCTAAAATGATGAAATATATTAAATATACTAATAAATAACATTCATGATTCCTGAAAACGTAATAAGATCCTGTAAAACAAACAATCTCTTTATATAAGAGTTATGGAGGATGTAAAAATAATAATTTTATGGACTGTGCAGAAACTTATTGTTGATTACAGCAACAAAATATTTACAAAATGTAGATGCCCAGACAAATTAAAAGAAAATTTAATGAAAGAAAATAAGGCAAGAGTAAAAATACCCTTTTATCTGATTTGATGGACAAAATAAAAAATATTTGAGTAAGTATATAAATATCATTGCAATCTTTTTTTTTCTGCTGCTATTTCTCTGCATGCTTGCAGGTTCATCATGCTCAGAAAATTTTGATACGACGTTTACATCATGAACATACAAGGTCAATGTAAAAGGTTTTCACAAAGGTTAATGCAATTTGGTAATAGTTATTCATGCAGCAGCAAGTTGAAAATTTCAGTCTGATCCACTAGTTGCATTTTCATTTCGTACTCCATTCACAGCTTGCTACAGTATTCAACAAAAGAGTTTTCAGTTTCATCTTCCAAAGTGCAATGCAAAATGCATGCTAATACAATGAACAAATGAAACACATTTGGGAAGATGTTATTGAAAATTCTAATGCACATTTTGAAATTTCAAAAGTTGTCATTTTGAGTAACAGATATTTTTGAATTTTCTCAAGTAGTATTGAAGATGCAGTGAAAAGTGTAGGGTTAATAATAATGGATTCCTAGTCATCACCTGAAAGCACGACAAGGCGTACTGCACGTCACTTGCAGATATTTGGTGGTGGAACACAATTCTCAATCTGCAAAAGTAAATACTGCACATAATTAGCATAAAGTGCAATTCTTATATTAATTAATAAACCAATGATTTAGAAGGCATCACTTTTTCTCCACCAAATGTTTTACAGAAAATTCTTTCTTTCTTCTTCCTTTTTACTATTGCTGTTGTGTTCATCAGAAGTACATAAGATTTCCTTAGCTTTCATAATATTGAAATACAAAAGTGATTTTTAGAATCCACAAATGTTATTCAACACTGGGTGGTTTCTAGTTTAGGTCACTATATAAGCATGGGCTAGAACAATTAAAAGTTTAGTTAATTAATTAATTGCAGATTAAGAAAATAGTAAGTGCAAATAACACCTTGATGAGCCAATTGCCATGAGAAGGATACCATAGTCTTCCAAGTCCTTGCATAGCTTCGATGCAGTAGTTCCTAAGCCCTCTTCAACTTCAACAAACATCTGCATCATGGTATCAATCAAACATTAATTATAACACTTGTTCAAGCTAAGAATTTGACTCCCTAATCACATCATTAGCATCTAATTTGTTTGAGTAACAGCAATGCAATTGTACTCTTACTAATGGTCTCTGCTAAATACTCACCATATTGGTTTCCACAGAAGAGGTGTCCACGCTCAGTCCTTTAATTTCATTCAATCCATCTAAGACAAAGGAAATGTTTTTGAAAAAATTAAGCAAGTGCAATTTAGGGGACAAAAGATAAGGACAGTTAAAGTTGAATAGCATTTACCAGCCAAAAGTTTAGCTTTCTTGTGATCACTTTCTAGCTTTTCAACATTTTCCTGTAAAGCAACAAGTGCAGCTGCACAAAGGATGCCAACCTGCCTCATTCCACCACCTAAGGTTTTTCTGAGCCGTCTAGCCTAAAATTGTATATATATACTATGCTGGTATCAAGTTCTTTCAGAAAAGAGATGGAATATAGATACTGTTATATTCCCCAAAATATTATTACCTTGCTGATAAAGCTATTGGAACCAACAAGAACAGATCCAACTGGAGCACCCAGGCCTTTTGAAAGACACACCTAAAATTCATATATTCAAGAATATTATGATTCACAACAAAGTTTGATTAGGACTTGGTAATGAAGTTCCATTTCTAGATTTAGAACTTCCTATATCTTGATGAATGTTCCTCTAAAATGAAATTGTTTCTGAAGTGATGAAACAAATTAAGATGTGTATGTCTTTAATTTGATCTAAAGTATACTGTTATCTTAATCCTTAATTATTACTTATGCCTAGATACAATCTCATTTACTCTCTTTAAAAATAGTTACTTCAGAATAGCCTTTCCATGTCCCAAAAAGAAATATGAGAAAAGAAAAACACACCGAAACTGAATCAGCTGCTTGAACAAGCCTATCCACGGGGACACCTAGTGCCTGAAGGTGCATGATAACAAAAAGGGTAAACAAAAAGGCATATGATGATGAGGCACAAAAGAACTGAAAGCAAGATTTGCAATAAAAACACAACAGTAAGAACATACAATTGAAAATATCAAAGTACTCACTGGAAAAAAAAAAACTCAGATTCCTTTTTATCAGGAAATACTGCATTTATGTAGTCACTCAAATCATCATCATTAGATAAAAATTGAAAGGTTTTAATTCCATTCTCAAGTTGTATATTTACTTCGACTTATTTTTAAGAACTAACTACTTATTCATCTAGCTAGGTGCATTTCAGGCACAAGTTTATCTCTGCAGTGATTTTACTCAGTTTTTGAACAAAATCAAAATCATCACAAAACAGAAAATTTACTTACAACTGATGCATTAAATATTCGGGCTCCATCAATGTGAAGCTTCAATCCATGCTTTTTAGCAACCTCTCCTACTCTGTCTGTGTATTCAACTGAAAGACATCTACCACCACAGCTGCATTCAGGTAAACATACCAATCATTGATACTGCTTACGTACAGGATATTTTTAATGCTTGGCTTTTAACATAATTGAATAGTATCCTTTGATTCATGTAGCTGATTTCACAAAAGACTTGGTTATTATTGTTGTAATATTGTACTACCTAGAAAAATTTGGACAGAATAATAATTGCTTACTTTCCATGAGTATTTTCCAAGCAAATAAGCCTTGTGGTTGGGTATACTAACTCTCCCTTTGGATCTCTGATTGCAGCCTCGATTAAATCAATGTCCATTGTTCCATCTTCATTGGTTTTAACTGTTCTTGGATGAACCCCTCCAAGGGTTGCAATGCCTCCATTCTCATAAATGTGTATGTGGGAATCGTCTCCAAGAATAACTTCACTTCCCCTTATGTCACAATGCACAAGCACAGATATAAGGTTGGCCATAGTGCCTGATGGAACAAAAAGTGCAGCTTCCTTTCCAAACAACTTTGCTATCTCTGTCTCCAAGCGAAAACAGGAGGGGTCACGGCCAAGAACATCATCATCAACCTCAGCACTTGCCATAGCACTTCGCATTGCTTCAGTTGGTTTTGTAACTGTATCTGACCGAAGATCCACTATCTTAGCTCCCATTTTCTCTGCCACCAAAACAAGCAAAAAGATCAATGTTTTGAGCCATTCTCACCATTTGCTCTTGGTACAAAATTGAAACGCACAATCATATCAACAGTTTTATTCAAAATGTGTGTTTACAGTGACCTTTTCTGCAACCATTCTTGGATTCAAATTCCATAATTACCACACATGTATGTTCCCCGTGGTACACTACAATTATCTTGAAATAGTCTCCATGAGTTTCAATGAATAAAAGGGGAAAATAGAGCATTTACATGCTCAAGCTATTCATTGAATTTAAGATGGACAAGAATTTCATAAAAATAAAATACTTTTTCAGAGAACTAGGTTCAACGAACAGGTATGTTCAACAAAATATATGAAGAATTATCACAAAAGCCATGTGGTTATAGGTCAGCTAATTACTCTCAATTATATATATTGCTGCAAAGAACTTGAGAGAAACAAGGGAAGTGGAACTCCAGTTAGAAAGATGGAGTCAGTGCTTTGTTTTGCATGATACAGAATAAGTGGCAGAGAAAGGAAGAGAGTAAACTCACAGAAATTTGAACGGAATTAATTACCTAGATTAGGTACTCCAACAAGATTGTAAGCAACCCAAGTTAAGTAGTGTGATCAAGGTAACTTTACCTATACACACTTATTTCAAGAACTTTGTGCTGAAGTGCATGCGATACTTCATTATTTGAGGAGGATGGAGAATAAATGAGTTTAATTACTAAAATATTACGAAGAAGAAAAAAGGAATCATTTGATTCTTGTAATAAAAATGGAGAGACAACAACCTATGCATAATTAAGTGTTTTTTGTTTTTACAACCTCTCTAAGTCTTCAAAAAATAATTTCTAATAGACTACTCTCATCAATTTTTAATAAAATAATAACATTTGTATTCTTCATTTTTTTTCTTAGTAAACTACATTAATAGCACAGTGCAGTGCAGTTTCAAAATGGATTTCTCCACCAATTATTGGTTTGTTTTCATCCATTTTGTCGTTTTTCCGTTGCTATTACAACCACTAATAAAATTTGAAACGTTATACACAAATATTTAGTTTTTGTCTCTCTCTCCCAATCATAATATGTATGACATCTCTTATACTGTTCAGTCTTATTGTATGATAAATGGTTTGTCTGGATATAACTCTTAGTTTTCCAGTGCTAATTTAAACTCCACCATACGCTAAATTTTATATGACAATATTTTATATCTGATATAATTACTGTATTTAAAAAATTTGATGCTATAATAATAATAATAATAATAATACAACCACTCTTTCTCACAATCACTCTTGTATTTATATTTATCATACGAATCAATAAAAGCACACTGACCTCCCTCATGGGACCACCTATCGTGTTTGTTACCACAAGTTTTCTTTCTCTCATCACCTGTTTTTGAGCTTCCTTGAATGGCATAATACCAAACGGAACATTACAAAACAAAAATGCATCTGTTTTATCTTGTCAGCTACTGCAACTGTTTCTTTTGAGGGTATTGTTGTAAAAAAACTGAAACAGGGGTATACTTAACCAAGAAAAAGGTTTCATTAACAAAGCCCAAATGTATTCAAAGTGTTAATACCAACTGCAACTGAATCACCTTATGAGTTTTCCACACAATATCCACATTGACACAATCTTCTAATGTAATCAGCCACCAATTTAATATACAAGTATAGACTGATATTTCAAATTCATAGCGCAAAAAAACAAAAAATAAAAAGCTATTGAATCCTTCATCGTATGAAACTTAACCAAATTCTTTTTTATTCGCAACCTGATTACATTTTTGTCGTGTGAAATTGTAGAAGTATCCCATTTATGGAGACGGTCAAATAAGGCATCTTGCATTACATTATGGTAGCCCAAGACCGAAATGAGTATTTTATTTATTTGGCAATAGAATAGAATAAATAAACGAGAAAAAGGAGCGAGAGTGCATGACTATATATACCACTATGAGATGCGAATAGTCAAAATGAATATAAAAGACAGCCCAAAGAAAAAAGCAGCATAAGAAAGTTTAACACAATCCCTACTATATTAAAACAAGGAAAAAGTACATCTCTTTTGACAAAATTTGAGCTAAACACTATAGTTAGGAAGAAAAGCAAGATAAAAATGGAAAGAAAAGGATGATGACCATGCGTGATTTCTTAGTCTTCAAGATACGCTCCACTATCTATAATAAGATGCCATGATATAAAGCATGACTGCCGATGAAGTGGTGATTATCAACTCCTGCAGATACCATAAGGGCTGTCAACTCAGCAGCAATACACGCAGACCAATGGGATAGATACTAACTAGGGTTGGCATTCAGCAACCAAAAAAATTTCAAATAAAACTAGTCGCAAGAGAGGTGTGCATATTATTTCCGGAGTAAATAAAAAACCAATGCATGCCATAAAATGTGTCATTGAAGAAACAGTTTCTGTGTTATGAGACAGACAAGAAACCAGACTGGTCCACCATCACTCGTAGACTAAGTTGCATGATACGTGTAAATTTAGTTTAAATGACAATATTGGTCTTTCAAAGATGATACCAACACAACACTGGTCCTCCATTTATAAATACATCAAATCAGTAACATGATCAAATTGGTTTTAAAATTTCACATTTTACCATCAATTTGGTTTTTGAATGAAAACCAATGCCACTAATTATCATCAAAGCAACAATCTTTTGAGAACCAATCTAACCTCACATATATCTTTAGAGGACCAAAATGAATGTTAACTAATAATTATATAGATAATGAAAAATATAACATCATGGAAATTTTATATTGTAAAGGATAAACTAACAGTTGAATTGGAATCGACCAAAATGAATTCATGAAATATTACTTGATACCTTCAACTGTTCAAGGGGAAAAGTTCCTAACATTGCACCTGTGCTTCGTAAATTTTATTTTATTACCCAATCTAAATTCATATGCTATTTATGAAACATGGCCACTGAACTAGCTATCCTTATCCTACTTCACAACTACTTCATACTTCAATAGCAACCCATCCATTTACATCATATGTATTAAAAGCTAATACTCGTATAACCATGTGATCATTCATCTCTTAACTGCATTAGGCAAATAGGGAATAAAATGTATTTAGGAAGACAACTCACATAAAGAATGTTCCAATGTTTTAAAGGCAAAAAAACTGCCGGGCACACATCATATCATTCACGAGGATAGTGGACAGTTCTATCTTAATATACTTTAAGCCAGGAAAAACTGCTCTCATTTATTTATAGTATTTACCTGATTGTTGTACAAAAGAGCAGGAATAAAACCACCTGCAAACTCGATTATGTTCAAAATAAAAGTATATGCCTGCAAGAGAAGAACCAGAAAGTATTAATTTTTATTTGGGAAATTAAATAATTATGAGATGAGACATGCCCACGCTATTGTGTAAAGATGATAAGAAAAAAGAAAACTTAGGGTAGGGCACATTCAATAAGGATAAATATTGAGCGACAAATAAATAGGATATTCAATTTTCATAAAAAAACTACAACTACGTGGTATAAATCAGTTTGGTCGTCATTTGCCTAATTTGGTACTAGTGGAAGTCAGATAGAGTACAAAATCAAAATTCCGTAGTTTGGCTACCGTGGTTTTTTTCTTCCAAAACAGAGATTCAACAAAGATTAAAAAATAACATAAATGATGCATCATACCATGATGAACAACAATCTGGTTTCACATAAAGTAAAATAAGAAAAGAGGATAAAAAGATTAATTGATCCCTCTCCCTTCTTTTCTCTTTCTTGTTACAGGAAAAAAAAATCATACATGTACATTAATTGTAACAGAAGCCAAAATTTGGGATATCAAAGTACTGATCCATGAATCACACCAAAAGATCTAAGGAATCATCATACCAAAGATGTAATAGCTACACATCCAAAAACCAAAGCCAGTGATCGGAGCAGTCGTTTCCCCATGCGCAATCCTTCTCCTGTGTCTTCACCCTCTTCCTGTAGCCAACAATAACATGAACTATTCAATTTTACTAATAATTCAACATGGTGCAAAAAAGGAAAAAAATTAATTTCACAAATATGCTGTCATAGAAGATGAAACTCACATTATATATGCGGGTTACAGGAGATTCAAAGGTTTTTAACTTCTCAAAAAGCCTATAAACAAAGGCAAAGGCTAAAAACTGCAAAGGTTTATATTCAGCACTTTGCTTGACAAGGATCCATGCTGTCTGCAGAAAGATGGTAGACAATTCAGCTTAAATACTACATTTTAAGGCACGAGATTGATATGGTTTGAGTATTGATATTTTCCCAAAAAAAATAAATAACCCTTTATATCCAACTCACAAAAACAGCAGATATTGCCAAGTTTATGCGTGTGTCATTTTGATTTGATTTGGTAAACCTGAAATTACATACAAAATAACATCAAAAGATACATAGTAGCTATCAATAGAGTGATAGTGATAAGGGGGGAACAATAATTTGAATAAATGTAAAACACGATAAATAAATGAAATCCATCTATGCAAGCAAGAAAAATGAGTTTATCCTTCCAAAGTGATGTATTCATAAACCATTTAAAAAAAAACTAATCCAAACATCATCTTCTTGTAATACAAGAGTATTTGGATATCCTGATTAATACTATTTATTTGATGGTTTGGTTAAGTGATTGTTTGAATCAGGTTATTTTAGAGAGACATTTATTCTTTTCATATTTCTAAAGGAGCTATTGAAATAGATTAGATTTACACAAATTGGGAGGGAGGGTGGTATTTATAATGGGGAGATAACTGCCATACGGTAAAGCAACCTATAGACGTCCCAACTTTGATTACTAGACAGGAAACATGTCAACCTAGAGAAGTTAAATATTAAATCATCCATTAAAGTAAATTGCAAGATAATTTAGTAAACTAACGGTAGCCATAACAATATACAGCAACAAAACTGCATTGTCACTAATCATAAGAAGCAACACCAAACCTTGGCCCCCAAGGTAGAACTGGCTGCTTGTCAGCATACTTAATCTCCTTTGAAACCTGCATTAGTTTAATAAATGATTAAGATTTGGAGATGCAAACCACACAACAAATTGGAATCTAGGGCAGGGTTAGCAATACACTCTCACAACATTATTTCTTGCACTTTATACTATTGATTAAAATTTAATGGAGACTACAAAATTATAAATGGAGATCATTAAATATGGAGTGGGACCCATAAAATCAGGTCATTTCTAATCAATTTCAGCTAAGTGTAAAAAGAGTATTCTCAAATGAGTGTGTCGCTAGCATGGTAGCCAAAATCGCGACTAGCTACCATTTATCTTGAGTCAGATGCTTGGGAAAAATATAGGAAGAAGGCACAGTACATATTTAAATGATTTTTTTTTTCATAAAAAGTACATACTAGGGAGATAGTTGTGTGTTTTTCAGTATCTACTAACTACCCATTGTAAACAAACACAGAAGCATTGCATTGCTGAAGCCAAAATCATGACTGGTTTATACTTTCTCAATATTCACTACCATGCTAAGCATAAAATCATATTTGTGCTACACTCTGCATAGAATTGTCAATTATTCTAAGACAGGAATTGATAAATCATAATCCTAGCAGCTACTTCGTGATATCTAACTCCCCCGCCCAGAACAGCCCAAAGAAAATACTGAAAAATATAAAGAGTTCAAGTTAATATGGCACTATTTCCTCAGAGAAAAACAGTCAAAAATAGATGTTCTACAAAATGATGGCTACTTCCTCAAAGGAAGTCCAGTGAATATTGAAAGCATCAACCACATCCAAAACTAAATTAACAAAAATAGCTTCAACCTCAAATGGAACTTAAACAATAAGTACACAGCAAGAAAGATTCCCCTACATTACCTTAAATGATCCAAAAGTTACGCCCTTTTTCCGATTAGTCAACTGAGCCATCATGAGTTTGTCATATGCCTTTTCCAGCTGAATTATACATTCACAGCGCACAATATCCCACACATTAGTGCATTCAACTTTGGGGAAAAAAAATCAAATATCAATACACATCACTAAGAACCTAAAAAATAAAGGAATAATCGAACTCTTGTATCCCATATGTGAGTTTTACTTTGGAGGACAAGGATTATAAGTAAACTTAACAATATTATACACATTGCATAGCTCATGCATAATCTTGACTTCCAAATACGAATGCAAGAAATCAACCTCACCCATTTCAAACTTGGGAAACTAGTTGCCATGTCAGTAATGACAATGCAGACTGTTCCATGATATTATATGTGCCGATAGTTAAGAAAACCATTTTACACAAAAAACAAAATGAAAAGAAAAAGTGGACCTACTCTGGAAGCAGTTGCTTCATCGCCCTTCATCTCAGCCTCCTTCTTTCTTTTTGCATATGCTGCCTTGACCATGTCAAATTTCTCAATAGGGCTTACACCTAGCACCTACATCACATCACAGAAACTAAGATACAATTCGAACAACAAAGTGTGAACTAATTACAGAGTGGATTTTACTCTTTACCTCATAAGGATTAAAGTCACCATCGGAATTAGAGCTCCCTGCCGCAGATGCAGCAGCACAGATAATCTTTCTATCACTCCATGCTGCTGTCTGGGGAAACCTGAAAATCGACACCGAATTGCATTTTATTAACCCTAGAAATGAGGTCCAAGAAGATAAGATAAGATCAGAAACGCGTGGTATCCGAAAAAACAAATGAATTCGAACGAAAACTAAATTCGTTCTTCGATTCTTGCAAATGGATAGAAAGAAAGAGAGAGCGAGAGAGAAATGGATGACCTGAGAGAGGTTGAAATTTTGGGACGAAGATTGTTATGAGAGAAACTCAATTTGGGGCAGTGCAGAATGTTGGAGATTCCCAGAGCCATTGGGCGCGCCACTGCAACGATGCAATGTTATCTCTCTCAGTTTATGTCTGAAATTTGAGTTTCATAGGGTTTTGCTTTATCTTCGCACTTTCTTCTTTCTAAGTTTTATTCTTGCATGCTACTTCTAAATTATTTATTTTCGCCATTATTAAAGTTAGAAAAACAGTTATTTATTTTTATTAACTTGTTTTGAAAAAAAAATCATTTTTAATATTTTTTAAAATAAATTAAACTAAATGCCTATTGAAGTACGTGATTCATTCAGAAAAAAAACTATGACAAAGAAAATAAACAAATATTATATCCACATAATCTTTGGGACTGCTTGTATTAAAAGTTTATGAAATAAGTTTTTAAGATGAGTAAATGTTATGTTATGATATATTGTGTTACTTTTAACAAGTTAAAATTGGTTTTATGAGATTTATCCTAAGTAAAAGAAATATTTTTTATTAAATTATCAAACCGTAAAAAAAATACTCCAACTTATATCAATTAAAATATAACATTATAATTAGATAGATTAAAAACATAATATTTGTAATGATATTAAATAAATGTCAATTATTATTTTTTATAATTTCTTTGATAAGTTAAGAAAATATATAAGAAATATAATTTACTATGAAAAATGATATGAACGAAGTTCGCGTGGCCTAATGGATAAGGCGCTCGCCTCCGGAGCGGGAGACTGTGGGTTCGAGTCCCACCGTGGACGCCAACTTCTCTATCTATCTATCTTTTGGTCTAAGTAAGAGTAAACTTAAAATTAAGATAATTAATTTAAAATTTTCATTACTTTTTTGGTTAGATAAATATAAAAGTTGTTTTGAAAAATAAGAAACAAATAAGGCCTAAACTTCTAACATCTGGTGACACTCATCATCATATCCAAAATCTGCCAAATATTTGTAATAATTTTCCACTATAATTTAATTAAAATATAGTGACAAATATATAACCAGAGTAGTTGTAATTAAAATATAGTGACAAATCATATTTTTAATGATTACTTAAAAATATTTCTAATTGTAATTAGTTGTTATTATGTCAAAATAAAATTCTTTTTATTAATAAAATTAATTGATGAGTAAATTTTATTATTTGTGAAACAAGCTTCTTCAATTACTCTTTCAATGTAGTAGGCATCATAAGGAAAAGATGAAAGATTTCAATTCTCACCATTTTTCTATCTATTTGAAACATATGATTCACATGTGTCTCTTTATGTGTAGAAATTCTATTGTTCCTTCTTATTGTATATTTTATACATAAATAAAAGTCTATTGTATTAATATAAATTTCAGGTATCATAGCTTTGTTCAAATCCTATAAACAAAAAGGAAAAACCTCAGTAATAACTTTCCCTCTGCTTCAGATAACAGTCAAATTTTCACAACAACGAAAAATGACAATCAAAAGTAAATTGTTCCTATCTGCATTGAAACTGCCCAACTTTTATCCAGTTTTTATTAAAAAAACCTATTCATTCATCTCTAGTTTTCATCTTCCAATTTGAACCTCCAAAATGGATTTTGAGTTTTTTACACAAACACTAATTAAGCTGAAACCAAAGGTTGGCTTGGCATCTATAAATTCACAAAGAAGTTAATAAAGTACTAAGGAGTGACACGAACTATATATCATGCAACCTAATAATATCCTAGATTTTCATTGTCTCATGAAGTTTGCCCTGATTTGATGAATATATTGTACCAAAATTCCATTTCTTCACTTAGCTGACAAGAACCATGATTGTCCACAGTTTCCCCAAAAGCATCTGAGGAGACTGCACCATAAAATCCTGCACCTACAATAGGTGGATTGATTGGATTCTTCCTTGAAGGTAAACCATAATTGGCAAGCATTACATTTCCATAGACACTAGAAGCATCACTTGAACTTGATGAACCATTTGGTTGTGCCTCTTGCAAGATATGTGATGAAGCATTGCCATTTAAGTGCACTCCACCTCTTTGGACCCTCTTCTTCAAATGGGTATGCCAAAAATTCTTTATTTCGTTGTCTGTTCTTCCGGGTAAGCTTGTCGCTATAGCAGACCACCTAAGCATCAAGGGATGATCACCATCAATTTTCATCTTTTCTTACATCAAATTCTATGCATGTTAATTACACCTCTTACATTAAATCATAATATATACTAGGAAATGATATTCATGGTGTATCATACACGTAGAGAAGACAACATAGAATGAATATATGTTATTAGATGCCCACCTATTTCCAAGAATTTCATGCAGCTCTAGGATGGTATCTTCTTCTTCCTTGCTGAATTTCCCTCGTTTAATATCTGGCCTGAGGTAATTTATCCAACGAAGCCTACAACTCTTACCACACCTTAACAATCCTAACACAACCATATCATATAATCATACACATGTTTTGCTGGTTTACACAGAAAATGTTGGTAACTAGAAGAACTTATAATTACCAGCTTGTTTAGGAAGCGCTCGCCAGTTGCCATGGCCATATCGTTGAATATGAGAAACCAATATCTGATCTTCTTCCACAGTCCAAGGTCCCTTCTTCAATCCCATTCTCTCACAGCAAGGAGTCTTCATCACAGTCACTGCTTCACAGCACACTACACAATAATGTGTGTCCTTTTTCTCTGTACTATATATATATATAGTAGTATATTTGGTGGCCCCTTGAGCTCTTTCAAGGTAGCTTCGGCTTATGTGGTCCAAATAAACAGCATGGCTTCCAAAACAAAAGTGCATGATAGTGATGACATGCCTTTTTGTGGGATAAATTTCCAAACTAAAGCACGCACGCACGCACGCACACAGAAAGAGTTGAAATGAAATTAAAAAAATATGGCTCTGAGAGATGGAGCACTAGAAGAAACTGGTGCCATAATTTTATATGCATAGTGAGAAAGTAGCATTGGTTTGAAGGACTTTCGAGGTTGCTTCTCTTGTGAACTTAGGGCATCTGGTAAAGGCTAAAAGTAATGATTGTTTTGGGTAGATAGGTCAAAAGTAGTATGCGCCAGGCAAGAACATTATGCACTTCTTCATCATGTTTTCTTACTGTTTCTGCCGCCTCTTTCCATTGTCCCCGTGAAGTGCTAGTTACTATCTCAATCTAGTGCTTTTCTTTTTCTCCAAATAACACATTTTGTTGCATCATGCATGAAAACAACAGTGCTAATATTCTTACACACTTAAAACATGAAACTCACTGTACTAAGCACTAGAAATTGATGAAGAAGAAGACTAAGGGCTTTGAATCCATGCAATGCTCTTTCTCCTCTTCTTCTCACTCTCTTCCCTGCTCCCTCTTTAAAAAGCAGGTAAGTGGGGTTTTCAAGAAAAATAAAAATAACGATTTCTAAACAATTGATTTCTAAAACATTACTAAAAATCATAAATTAACTCTTGTATTTTAAATATTATCAATAAAATAATCTATTTGCTACTTATTTTTATATATTTAAATAATAAAATCATCTTTAAATTAATTCAATTTTAAAAAATATCCATACACGAAAATGTTTCGGTCACGTTTAAGATTTGTGTGTCGGCATAGTAAAGAAATAAAAGTGAAAAAATGTTTTATTTATTTATTTATAAGCGTGATATAGTAATAATATTTTTATTATTATTATATATTAATAAAATCTTATTACATAATTATAGTAATAATAAATAGTGATGCAAGATTTCACAGAATAATCTATTTCCGTATATCTTTGGACTAATTAGATTTGGGGTAGGTCAAATCATGATGACAGAGTTGACTTAGTGTTAAGAAAAAGAAACTCTTCTTTTCTTATATGATAAATTAATGAACTAAAACATTTATGCATATCTCAATTTTCCAAAACATTGAACTTGGACCACAATATTAAAACTCAAACAATCACATGTTGCCTCTTTCTTTTATATTTAATTACAAATATTTTTAATGCAATTAAATTTGAGTTATTCGTAGCATTTTACAGCATATTTTACTTTTATATATGTAAGTGAGAAAAATAATTTAAAAACAAAGCAAACAAACCCAAAAAAGATTGTATCTCTCAGTTAGAGTAGAACATACCAACACTGACACGACACGAATATGGATACGGAGATATGTATAATCTCTAAAATGTAGGATATGGGGACACGGATCTATATATTATATAATTTTGAATTATATAAATTGAAAATAAATATTTATGTGTAAAAGTAGGTTTCATATTCTTTTGGGAGCAGTAAGATATTTTTCATGACTGGTTCAAAAGAATTTGTTCCTTATTTTTATAATCATAATAAAAAGTTATACAATAAATTTTGAGTTTTTAGAAAATTATTGTATTTATACCTTTTAAAATTGTATTAAAACCGTGCTAGAATTTTCAAAAATCCAACAAATATTTTTTGAATTAAACACTTCACCGATAAGTGTCCTAAGAGTGTCATACGAGTGTCGACACCGATACGTGTGTCCGACACGGATACGTCCATTTAAGATAAGTGTATGAGCCTCCTAACTTATGTATGAAAAAGTAGATGGTGTTATAAGAGTAGAGTTAATTAAAAAAAAATCCACAAATATTCTTTTTTAGATTTATTTTGTTTCGAATAACCTTTGATATTAACTATACATATTTTTCTTCAATAATTTAAATTTTGATTAGTCATACCGTAAGAAATTAGTTATTTTCCCTAAATGCAATCCATTAGTATTAACTACAAGTATTTAATATAATAGCTTATTGTTGGCTATTAGTAACAAATAATATATTAAATATTACATAAAATGTGTAAATGATTTTGTAACTTTTTATTTTTACCCTTGATCAATATTTAAAAAATATTACTTAACCTTTTCTTACTGCCTTTTTGTTAAATATTAGTTACAAAAGTTAATACATGGTTTAAGGTCTCCTGTTTATTGTATCAGAAATGTAAAAGTTATATAATACATAATTACTTTTTATTAACTAAGAGTAAGATCTTTATTCATGGATATATTTTAATAAATTTCATCATAATGACTTATTCAAAAGAAAAATAAAAAAATTGATTAAATTTCTTTTTTCAATAAATTAAATTAGCCAACGTAAATGCATAAAAGTTATTTTGTGTAAATTATATTTATTAAAACACGCATATAAAAAATATTTTATTTAAATATATATTTTAACCAAATTAAACATCATGCTTTTTTCTATTTAATCCATTTTCGTGTCAGAATAATAATTAATTAATTAATTAATTAATTAATTGAACAGTCATTAAATATGCATTAATAAAATATTAAACAGTTCAAAGAATTTGAATTTATGATCGATTATATATAAGAAAAGGGAAAAGATTTCTTTAAACACCTACCATAATTGTCATGAGCAAGATTACCTATAATTAATTAAACATGTTACTTTAATTTTTTACAATATTTATATCATTCTAATATAATTAAATAAAATAGTATTACATTAGTCATTATTATAAGAATAATTATTAAAAAATATTAATACTTTCTATATATTTTTTTCTATATAAAGATCCTTTACATTTATATTAGTGTGCAAATAATATTAACTATTTAATGCAAAAGACCTAAAAGGTAGAATAAAACTTACGATCTACATATATTTTTCTTAAATGACGTGAACACACGTATCGGTGTCAACACTCGTAGGACACTTATCAGTGAAGTGTTTAATTCAAAAAAATATTTGTTAAATTTATAAAAATTCTAACATAGTTCTAACACACTTTTAAAAAAGATAAATAAATAATTTTTATAAAAACTCAAATTTATTATATAATTTTGTATTATGATTATAAAAATAAGAAACAAATTCTTTTGAACCAATCATAAAAAACATCTTGTTTCCAAAAAAATCTGAAACATACTTGTGCACATAAATATTTATTGTCAATTTATATAATTCATAATTATATAATATATAGATTTGTGTCTGTATCCTACATTTTAGAGATTATACGTATCTCTCCCCGTGTCGTGTCAACGTCTGTGCTACATAGCTTATGATTAAAAAAAATTAAAAAAAATTAGAGGCAATTACTTCCTTCCACTTCTTCATAAAACACAAAAAAAAATGGGAAGAGAGATATTTTTTAAAACTAATTTTAAAATAAATAAAAAATACTTCAAAGTTCTTTTCTCACTGTCACTTATGAAAAAAAAGATGTATAATTTTCAATATTTCTCCTTTTTATATTTTATCTTCATCTAAGTAAAAAAGTGCATCATTGTAAATGTTTAGACTCCTCAAGTTGTGCAAATTGGATAAATAATGCCCTTCAGTTTACAAATAAATGCTTAAAGTTGGTTGACTTTCTATTTAAGATAAAGATATATAGCAGTTGAGTTGAGACTTGTGTAGTTGCAAATCACTTTTTCTTTAATTATTGCCACCAAGTATCATGCTCAAAACCGCAACCATATCTTCTTTCAACACAAAATTCTGAATTAAAATTTGTGGACTTATTAGTGTTGGTGAACTTAGTATGAGATTTATTTGTGGAAGAGAATCTAGATTTTTTAAATTAAAATAAAAATTATACTAAAAATATCATATTTCTCTTACCAAATTTAATACAGTGATAATTAAATATTTTAGTAAGATCACATTATCCTCTGATTTTTTTATAAACATTCACAAAGATATATATTTTTATCAACCAAATTCATTATTCAATGTATGAAAAATGCACTCATGATGATAAATTATCTTCCTACACTATGGCATATCATCTGATTCTTTTCAGTATTATCCATCGTACAAATCCAAAATAACACTAACAGATTAAAATGCAGACACTGGAATTCTGATATAAGATCAGAGATATAAAATATTGTTCCTCTGTTACTTTAAAAACTTACTAACAGTAAAAAGCAAAGTCTGAAACTGAGTCCATCTCAAAAACTTACCATAAGAATGAGGAATCACTAGAGCTGTGTATTTGTATCTTGTTCATCTTCAGAATCACCACATTTTGATTCAATAAGCTCTGCACGAACTGAAGGTACGCTCTTTAAGAGTTGTTCTTGCTTCCATGATTGTTCAAGTCGTTCTCTTTCCTCAAGTAATGCAATTTTTGTATAGCAAAAGCAGTTAAGGAGATACAGCCTATCATTCTTCTAAATTTTTTGTATTTTGAATGGTTTCAATTTTTCACATGGATCCAATGTCAAACTAAACAATGACTTAGGAGCATAACATAGCATCACAATGTATCATGTATCAATCACTTTTTGGTACTCAGTAAGTAAGTTGGAATGTCATGCTAGAATGAATTCATATGATCATTAACTTCCATGTAAAATATAAAAGGATATTCTCTAGTTCGTCCTCTAAGATTTGCCCGGTCAATTTGATTTTGCAAATGGACAAGGCGAGTTGTGATGCTCTAACAAAAACATAAACATAGAGTGAGGATGGTCAAAGAATAATAATATATGGCATTTTGCAAACAGCTAATTCAACAAATACTAAACCATATTACATAAAAGTAGAAGAAAGTGAACCACACAAGTACAGTTTTGTTGCAAGCGTAACATATATCTCCTGCCAGCTCTTTGGTACAGGAGTATTTTGGGTCTAGAGTGAAAATGATGCATGTATATGTCTATTTTTAGCGTGTGTGAAATAAACCATTCTATTGATAAACAAGAGTGACAAGACTCATTGTGACCTACAGGTTGTAAAAACTCATGAATCAACAAAATAAACAGCTTAGCTGGTTGACAACACATAAATAGTTACATATCTTAACATGATATTAGCAGAATCCAGAAAACGCATCTAAATTAGTTATTGATCATATATTTTGAAACCAGAAGACGAACAAAGATAAATGTTGGCATGGCAGAGTCAGGGATGCATACATGTTTTGTTATATCTTCGTGAAGACTTTCAGCCTTTTCTTGAAGCTCAGCCTGCCAATTTCCAGTGGGATAAAGACAAAGTAGTTATAATTGTGATTTGCAATATATTCATGGAAAGAAACTACCATTTTCTAATCTATGAAAATATACATTCGGGGAATGGCTTATAAACTACACATACAAAAACTGAGACAAGAATATGTAGTACAAATATGGTTCCAATTAAACTAATTTTCCGATAGTCATCTTTCGACAGATAAAGCATTTATTCTTTATGTATCAAATAACTTACAACAGTTAATTTTGGGAGCAAGCTGGTTTTCACTTTTTGCTGCAAATCCTCACATTCTTGCTGTAAGCAAAATAACACAATTGGTATGTAATGTATTCCAGGATATGAGAGGAATGTAAAAATCAAATAATTTCCAATGGAAATTTGGAAAGATGTCTTTATAATTAAATGTTTATAGTTGATTCCATGAAAATAATGACAGGCTCAGTGCAAGTACCTCTGTGAAATCTTCATCGGAGAGCTCTGAAATGGGAATGGCCTTAGGCATTAAGGAAACTTGCAAGAGAATTCTATTTGGCATTTCATCAAATTCAACACCTAAAAGTTAACCAAGAGAAACTGTCAATCATGTAAGAATTAAGATACAAGAGAGTAAAGTCACATGAACAAATATAAAGTAACCCAATAAAAAGAAAGAATGGAAGTAGTGAGCACAAAGTATCAGATCTGTATGAAATTTATTACCTAAAACTCTCACCAGATGGTAAGACTTCCCTTGTCTAGAATCATTGGAATCCATTCTAGCTCGGACAAAAGTTCCAACAATCTTACCCAAAAGACTTTCAGGCTGTTTTGATAACTCTAGCACCAAACTTCGTTTTAGATAAATGAGCTTTATATTATAGGCATTAATGGATGCAAATTGGCTATGCTTTATAAAATAATCCCCCTTTCTCAATGGAGGTTTTCCAATTAAGCTTGACAATCTGCTTCCACATATTTTCTTAGCATTGGGATGCTTGTCCAGTGAACTGTTACTGATTTGAACATTGTTTTTATCCTCAGATGGATCATCCATTTTCTTGGCAAAGTGAAACCCAAGTAGATAATATATATCCCTTTTTGAGACAACTTTCTTTCTAAACACAGGAAACAACCTTTCATCAGGGAGGAACTTCCCCTTGTCTCTAGGGTGGTCAAGACTTTTTTCATTGATGTATTCATGTATGAGAGAATTGACAGCCCATTTGGTTAATGGTTCAGTTTCATGTTTCCCAATGGATGCAAGGAAGCCAATGAGAGGTTTTGATCCCCATCCCACAAACTCCTCTGAATTGCTCCTTTTCCGTTTGGCTGACTGGAGAGCTGACTTACTATCTTCATCACTAGTCCATGACCTCAAATCATTTTCTTCTTCTTCACTTTCTTCTTCTTCTTCTTCTTCTTCACTTTCTTCTGCTTCTCCTTCTTCTTCTTCACTTTCTTCTTCTTCACTTTCTTCTTCTTCACTTTCTTCTTCTTCTACTTTACTAATTTTTTTATGGTGCAGAAAACCTTTAAACTTTTTGAAGCCAGTCTGTGCAGCAAAAGTATCATCACCAGTCAATCCTTCTTTTACCTCATTCTGTACTTCTTCTTCAGTTTTACTAACTTTTTTATGATGTAATAAAGGTTCAAACTTTTTGTAGTCCAGGCTTGCAGAAAAAATATCATCACTTGACAATCCTTCTTTTAGCTCATTTTTTACTTCTTCCTCTTCACCTGTCCTATTTTTTTTATGATATTGAAAAGGTTTACAAGTTCTGAAATCTGGCTGTGCAGAAAAAACGTCCTCCCTGGTCAATCTTTCTTTAGCCTTAATAATTTCCCAATATTCCTTGAATAGGCATTCGTAGGTTTCCCTGTCATTCAAGGCTATTTTGTTCTGCAATAAGCAAACAAGTTTTCAAGGTCAATAAGAACATACAAAGAAAAGGGATAAGCAATGCGTGTATAATATGACACCAACTAGTACTACTAGCCTGTTTAAACCAGTATTGCTGTTCTGATAAAAAAAGGAGACCAACTATAGTTATAATAAGAGCAGCTATGGTAACAAGGAAACCAAATTTGCCACATAATTTAGGATCCTTCCAATATTCAACTGTTAAACTAGCTAGTTTCATGAATGTGTTAGCTTTTTTACAGCAAGGAACATCGGGTCACATATCAAGCAAGTGAATTGTTAAGAACTATTCAAAATTTCATTATCACACTTACCCCATTTGAATCATGGTCTAAATTTTGTTCCACAATCTCCATTAGCTTCCAACAGTCCATGCATAAGCCTTTTACCCCTCTAACAACAGTAAATTCTTCTGAGGCGGCAAAGCATTTTCTGCACACACCAATTGGACAAGCAAGGCAATAAAACTTTGAAGGTTCATTGCATTGGAAACAAGCATGTCTACCTGAAAATATATAAAAAAAAAAAAACAAATCAACATACTTTCAACTTTATTTGCTTAAACCTCCCACTACACTTTATCACTTCCCAAAAGAGAATATTTACTAAAAAGTTTCAAAATATCCAGTGAAAAGGGAAAATGTAGAAGAATAAAATCTATCCCCTCCCCATATTATAGATAAAAAATAAAGATTTCAATGCATGCAAAACATGTTACTTTTGTATTTTTTATCACTGGATTGTCTTCGGACAGGACATCGGAGAATAATACATAGGTTGCATGCATAAGGCAGGTAATACATTACTCATAAATCTAACAAACTTACCACAAAACCAAGATTTTACAATGTCAAAAAAAGCTGCATCCTTTCCAACACAATCAGGGTGATAAACTTTCCCACAATTCCTGAAAAAATAATAAACAAAAAAGTTCACTAACACCCATTGATCAACTAACACTGAACTAAAAGAAAATAAAATGAAAGACTCACGGGTGATCACAGATGATCATTTGCCCACCATCCTTGCATCCAAAACACCATTCTTCGGCGGGTTCTTCTTCATCTTCTTTTTCTAAAAAAACCACTGTGGTTTTTTCTATGTTCTTGGCCATTGTGATTGTGGGTGCAGAGAATCAAAGAATGTGTTACAGTGAGTAATGGTGGTTACCCTGGTTGATTCTGCTATTTATTTGTGACCTGGTATTGAAAGAAGATATCTTCTTGGTAAAAGAAGATACTTAATTATTACATCGGCCAAGAAAAAAAAAATTGAAACAAAAATATTAGGTCAATTCTTGTCCCTTAAATCTAAGAGACCAATGCATGTCTTCCATTGGATTGAATTTGTACAAATAATTTTTTTTCTATAAATCACCTATTGGTTCCTTATTCGGCGACAAAAACTTAAAAAACAACCCAACATTCCCATTTTACATTGATTTTATTTCTTGAATTTTAATTTTTTTCCCAATCTAGTGTTGGGATGAAAGTTATAAAAAAGATAGTTGAGGATCAGAAAAATAAAATCTTTTATTGAATTTCAGATTAGTGCCTCAAATAGAGATCTACATGAGAAAAAATATATAATATTGATAATATTTAATTAAAAGAGTGAAAAAGGAAAAAGATAGTGTTTAAAATTACGCAATCTCACACATACCTTTGATTTTGTTTTGTATTTCATATATATATAAAAATACAATTATATTTGTTAAAGTAGCTATAATTAAGAGGATTCCTATTTGAGTATTAAAATTGATGACCCAAGTATATATTTTATGAACCAATGACACAAGTATATTATGTATAAAAAATATTTCCTCCCTAAACATAAATATTTTTGTTTATAAGTTTATAATTATATTTATTAAAGTAATTATAATAAATATGATTTTCATATTTCTGATGACTCAAGTATATATCCTTCAAAAAAATACAAATAGGTACTCTGATTCAAACTTCAGTAATTTCAAATTAAAAAAATATTTCATTATTTAAGATTGGTGAAATAAATTAGAAATATAAAAGATTTATATGTAACTTGCACATGTTCATTATTAATATTTCGTATAACAATTGTGTATGTATTTTAAGTTATTTGCATATACAAATATATTAAAATATAATTCTAGTAATATAGGTTTTCTAAATAAAATATAACAAATAAATATATTTTAATTTATAATAATATAAATAATAAATTATAATATCAATATTCATACATGTTAAGAATATTTAATTTATATGCATAAGCAGATCTAGTTCTATCCTCTTAGTCTTGATTATATATTTAATAACAAAGGAATGCACATTTCACAAAAAAACTAAGTCTATTTATTAGAGTAAGTTTCCTGCACGGAATGAGTAAATTATAAAGTAAAATGAAAAAGTTAAATGTGGGTAGCAACAATGTAGGGAAAATGCATAATACATTCTCTTACATAACATCTCCAATACAAATATTTTATTTATCTTAGTATATTTAATTTTTTTATAAGTACATTACTTATGAAACATTGATGTACAACTTTGTCATGTTTATTAATTAATACTTAGATTCATAATTTTTTTAATTATCATTAGTAGAATTTAAAAAAATAGAAAAAACCAATTAAACTAATTTTTTTATCCAAAAATTATTTTAATTTTTGAGTGGAATAGTGTGAGTGATTGCAAGAAGATAATGGAGAAGAAAAAATGTTAGGGAGATATGGAGAAAGGGACCATAAGAGAATTTAAGAAGTGATGTGTACTACAAACCAAAACTCCAAAACTTGGGACACCCAAAGTTGTCGGAAGGTAGTTGGAAGCAAAAACACACACCATATTGTAAAATTCATTCACTTCTTACTCATGGACCACTCATCATGGACCAACACTCCTTCATTCAGTTTTATTTTGACGATTAAAATTAAAATTAACATAGTCAATATTTATTATGTATGTTTAGGATAGAACTATCATAATAAACTTCTATTTTGTTATTTTTTATTTTAACTACCTATTTCACTTTCTTTTTTTAAATAATAATTTTTTTTAATCTTACAATAATTATCTTTTCTCAATAATTTTTTGAATCATATGGTAATTCTTTCACGAACTAAAGCTTTTTCTTCCACCATTAAGGTAGTTACGGGATAACCTAGTACCATCTTCACTTTCTCGTCTCAAACAACAAAATTTCAATAGTATTACATATTAATATTTTGTAAGAAAATAATAATGTATTTGTAATTATATATATTTGAATATTTTCATATTGTGTTTGAATAAAATAAAAATATGAGAGTAATAACTTTAACCAAGTTTAAAATAGATGGTTGTAAAATATATTGTTTTGGTGAGAAAATTAGAGAGAAGTTGAAATATATGAATGCATAAAATTAGTTTGATGGTTTAAAATTGTTAAATTTTAAATTTTACAAAAATTAAGAAGTTAAATTTTCATGTTCTTTTTATTTTTTCTATTTCTCTTGTTTTTTTTGTTTTTTTTTCCTTTCTCTATCAGTTTCTAATCTGTTTTTTTTTCCTTTTATATCCTTTTCTTTTATAGAAATTTTTTTATTTTTTAAAAGTAAAAAATTTATATCTGAGCACAATCTTTATATTAATTTCAAAGACTCTAAAAGTGAAATTTCAATTTTTTTAAGAAACCATTTAATGCTTACATTAAAATAATATACAAATGAAAACATTTAATCAAATATAGATAAACATTAATCATACATGAATAAGTATTTGAAATTGATGCGGGAATGGAAAAATATAAATTAAATACTATCCAAATTACAATATAAAGTTTTGTCCTTGATTATGTTATGTAAGAATATTTACTCTACCCAAAGATTAAAAAAATGCATATGTTAAATAGTGCAAATAGATTATTGTATGTAGATGTTATTAACATATATTTATTATTTTATTACTTTATACACATATTAAATAGTACACATAAATACATTATTGCATGCAGATGTTTTATAAAAGTTAACACATACCCATTACTTTTTAAAAAAATTATTTGAGTAATTGTTTGTAAGTCTTTTTAAAAGGGATAAATACTAAGAAATATTATTTATCAACCAAAAAAATAAGTAATAACACAATTTTACACTAGGAATCTTAATCTCATATACAAATAGTTATTCAATGCAAATTGCAAAAAAAAAAAGCACTATATATTATAACTCATTTCTAATTTATAATTAATTAACTAAGTACATAACATTTTTACAAGCTAAATAAACTATTAAGAAGTGAATTTTAAGTATAATTTTTATAAAACCAGTTCATAAGTTACATGTATTATAATTGTTATTTTTAATTTATAATAAATATATAAGTCATCCCAATATCTAATGATATAACATTTGTGCAGGCTAAATACAATAAATTTTTAAAAAAATAATTTAAGTTTAACTCAACCTTACCAAATCAGCTCATAAGACAAGATTTGCACTCTTATATACTATAAAATGTCTTTATGTCTAGTCAATGTGTGATTTTCAACACAACATATGCAAAAAAACGACCAACTTGTGTGTGAGACTATATATTTATGGATAGTCGAATGATAAGGTTGAGTTAAACTCACACTATGATAAACTCTAAGTGACTCTAATATCATTTTAAAAAGTAAATTTTAAGTTTAACTCAATCTTATAAAATCAACTCATAAGGTGAGGTTTACACTCACTTATATACTATCAAATTCACTTATTTATCTTTCATGTATGAACTTCAATTGAAAGTCATATTAAATGTTCAAAAGGAACAAAAAAAATTGCTAAAAAGGTGTGTAAAATTAAAGTTATTAATTAAAATTAAGGCTTAATTTTTTCTAATATAAAAATATGTTGTAGTCTTTGATAAAATATTTTTATTTCATTATCTTTTGTTTACTTATATAGTTCAGTCATGAATATATATATATATATATATATATATATATATATATATATTAAATAATCTTTTATTCCCAATGAATTTGTAGTTTTTTTATTTTAGTTATTCGTTTTTTCTTACTTTAATCTCTATTATTCATTGGCATTCTTTTAAGTATATAACTAACATATGTATTTTTTAAAAATATTTTATCCAAAGCAAAAAAATTAATCAATCTAATAGTAGAAATAATATTTTTTTTTCTTTCAATTAAGGTTTGTGGCCTTATTTCTTGTAGTCTTCTTTATTGTTGAACAGTGAAAATCAATAAGGATAAATATCGGTATATAATTTTATGCATATTTTTTCATCAATAGAGTTTTACTATCAAATAAGAAAGATCCAAAAAATAAGGGATGTAAAATCTAATAAAAGAAAAACAACATTGTTCACAACACATTTTATTAATTTTTTTCCTCTAGAAACCAAAATTAAAAGAAAAAAACGTGTCGTTCATATAAATCGATGACATACTCATTTAACATATAATATAAATGGTAATGACCAAAATAGAAATAAAACTTTTTATAAAAAATCAAAAAATGAAAAAAAAAAACATTTTTAAAACTTAAAGCAAATTCTACAAATTTATTGAAGAATCATTTTTTTAAGAAACAGAAAACTTATAGTAGAAGAAGTATCCAACTTGTGAAATATATCACCTTATATAGACAGTTTCAATAAATACAAAAGGATAAATATATTTTTATCAATAACTTAAATAAAGAATAAAATTTTAGCATCATTTTTCATTATGATTTATTTGAATTGGGAAGTAGATGTGTGATGATTTGAGGGAGTGAATTTTGAGTGATTTGATATGAAATTCTGAGGAATATGAGATTATTTGGATTAAAGTATGTAAAATGGATTTGTGGAAAAAAAATTATTGAAGTTTGTGAATAATGTGATGAATTTTTTAATTTTTGTTAAAGGTGCAAAATGTAAAATTACAAATTTACTATTATTTTTGAAAAATAATTTGAAATGCAGTAAAAGAAATATTAAAGACAATGTATAATAGGTCAAATGGATTGGGGCACTTAAAAACAATAATCAATTATGGGTGACTTTATTCATATTAAGAAGTAGACTTGCATAACTCAAACTCATAAAATCAGGTTATAAGATGGAGTTTGTACTCATTTATATATTATGAAATGACATAATCTTTAGTTGGTGTGAGATCTACAACAATTAATATGAGATAATCGATTATAGATGACTTTATTAAGAAATAGTAATTCATTATGGATGACTTTGTTAACAATGGATAATTGATTATGGGACTCCTTTGTCTCTTGTTGTTCTAGATCTTGATGCACTTTGTTCCATCATATATGTCATCCATAATAAAAAACAAATTGAATGCACATAAAAATACTGAGGTTATTTTTATATTTATTTATTTGTGAAACAATAATTATCATCTAAACTTTATGTTTGAAGTAGATGACATGGTGTGAAATTGGTCATAATTAATAATGGTATGATGATGTTTTGGTGATTATAATGTGTATTATGCATCCATAAAATGTACAACAATTAACAAACCTAGCTAGCTAGGTTGTCGTAAATTACCTACCTAGATAACTCCTTATATAATCTAACATACAACCCAACCACCCCTACCAATCAAGTTAAAACTTTGCGTAAATTTTCATTATGTCTCCATAATATAACATATAGTTCAAGAGTTAAGGATGAATGCAAAATAAGGAAAATAAACTAGAGATCAAAATTCTACACTGCATATAATTAATTCAATGATTCAGTTAATTTCATATTCTATAAAAAATGTTATAACTTTTGAATAATCACTAGATGTAACTTGAGATTCGTGAAAACAAACTTTACCTTTCACTGTGATAATTTAAATATGAATGATAACACCTCAAAACCAAAGAAACTTCATGAGAGTTTGAGTGCCACTCACAAAAAATAAAATAAAATTACGAGCAGAATGAGAGTGGGGACAAGTCTCTTTGTGAATAACAAAATCATTAATATAACTTTTGAAGGTGTTTTTTTATTACATCTTTTGAACATTGAGAAGTATGTCCAATTAGTTACTAAAAATAAATTTAATTTCATTAATTTGAAATAACGTTAATCAACGTTAGTATTTTACTTTATATATTAACAAATTTAAATATTGATTTTTCACATAAAAGCATATCCTTAATTCCACAATATACACATAAGTTAATTGTTATGGATAAAAAAAATGATGATTATATATAACTTTTCATAGTCAAAGAATTGTGTTAATGTAGGATAATTACAAATTAAGTTATCTCAAAATTCTACCATTGAAATAGTAGCCACCCTAAAGTTAAATTCTATAAAACAAGTATATTTGAAGGTACGCATACATTAAAAATGATGGTTTATGATGTACTCTTGTGAAGCCAGTAACTGGGTGTGAATGATTGTTGTCTTCGACTAAACTATTATTTATTATTTTTTTATTTAAAGTTATAATCAATAATTAAATTTAAAAAATGTTAATAATTTATTATATAGTAAACTTTAAACATGTTATTGTTCTCGTAAGATTGGGACTTAGATAACTATTACCTTATTTTTATTCTTCAATCGGTCGGTTACCTTCCTTATTTTTTACTTCATTAAGTAAATTTCTTGACTTGAATGGTTATCCCTTATCTTCTTTTACTATTTTTCACTCCTTCGTCAACACTGGATCGGAATGCACTGGTATCTGCAAAAGACACTACGTTTAAGTAAGATCACGGTGTAATAAATGTGTGATGATGACATACATTTTTTTCGAAACTTGTAATTATTTATATCATTGTCATAAATTTGTTGTTGTGCGTCCGGATTAAGGTTTGAATCATAATTAAAAATATATTATCTAATGCTTAATCACTTTTTGGACCTACTAACCTTATGTTCGAACTTAATAATTTTAACTGTGTCAGTCAACACAAACCAAATACTAATTTGTCCATAACTCATTCAATACCGACCGTTCACAACATCAAATATATTTATATCTTATATAATAATAAGAAAGTTTTGGTAATTCGCACCTCATATTATAAATGAAAAACTGGTCATTACTCAAATAATAAAATAACAAGGTTTCTTAAGAAATATGTATTTTAACTAAAGTCATAATAAATAGTTTAATTTAACTTATGCATATTGAATTATAATTGGAGCCATAAATACATTTGACTAGAGAAAAAAAAAAAAGTACTGTAGTTTCAATACGTTAAATTCATCAGACATATTAAATATACATATTTACTATTTTCATTTATCTGCTATATATACCCAACACATGTGCGTTAAATAATGTACAAAACTGATATTTTAGTTTGTAAAGTACATGTAGTAAATGTTAAATTTCATATGACTATAATAAATAATAAATAAATATGGTTTACTTTATTTATATATAGTTAAATTATAATATGAAATAATTAATTTTATTAAGTTGTAAACCATTTAAATTTACGAAAAGTAATTTATATTTTAATACAATATTATTTGTAACTATTGATATATATATATATATATGTGAAAAATTAATAATTTTTTTTTATTAAAAACCCTTTTATTAATATAAATTATGTAGACATTCTTATTGAATAATAGATTTAAGAGCCTTACATTTTGTTTTTTAATGAAAATATAAGTTTACAAGTGTATTTACATATCCACTTCTACAATTATCAAACTAACATGATTTTTTTTAAAAGAAATAGGGTTACAGGAAACATAAAAAAAATAAAATACAACAATTCATAAATCTAGTGCAAAATTATGTAGAGCTCCAAATGAGGAACATATTATTTTCCAAATTCTTAATTAAAATGTTTATGTAAAATACTTTATCATCCATGAAAAAATAGTTGGTAATAAAACTTTTGAAAATAGATTCCTTGACAATGAGTGAAAGTCATGACTGCAATATGGAAAGTTTCACCAGGTTGCTTGGTTTAAATTTATGATAAATATTTTAGGATAAATTTTTATCTTCGAAATTATAGAAAAAAATATCATTAGTAGTATAGGATGATAAATGATCATTATTTATCTATTTAACAATAGTTTTAAAATTTATATGTAATCAATGACCAAATTTATCAAACTTCGGTGTGAGTGAGGTTTCCAAACTAGAATATGATTTATTATACCTAGCATGCAATATTTTGATTTTTCAAATGATGTTTATCAAGGTATAAATAAGTATGGTATGTTTATGTTGTAGTTTAAGGATGTGACTAAAAAGGTGAAATTTGGTGAGTTGTGAAGAAACAATACTCAAACACATTAGTTGGTTAGGTGTTAGAGAAGCTAAGTAGTGAATACTTACCAAAAAGTCATGTGTTTAAGTTTTAATATGCAAGTATGTATGTGATAGAGGATATCTTAAATACAAAAGCAAAATCATATGAATGATTTCTATGTTTGGAGAAATTTGTCAAGGTGATAAAACAACTCAAGACGATTTTATACCAATTAGGTTTTAGGGTTTTGATATATAAGTCGACTTGATATATATAAACTCATTTCTAAAGTTTTATATGTGCATATTGTAGACTCTCATTTTAAGTATAAACGTTTTACCTAAAAACAAAATTGTAACTATGGTAAATTTTATACGTAAATATTAATACACATCCTTAAATGATATATCCCTCATAGCTAATTGTAAGTTTCAATATTAATTTGGACCTCAAACATTATATACAAGATCTTATGTAAAAAATAAAATTATTTTCCAAGTTCTAGGATTTGTCTTCATTTAAAAAATAATAATTTTTATGTGAACTTTTTACTGATAACTTCTTTATGTAACACAAACACTGATATAACACAAACACGGAGATACGTATAATCTCTAAAATATAAGACATGAAGATATAAATCTATATATTATATAATTATGAATTATATAAATTGACAATAAAAATATGTGCACAAGTATGTTTCAGTTTTTTTTAGCAGAAAAATATTTTTCATGACTAGTTTAAAAGAAATTGTTCCTTATTTTTGTAATTATAATAAAATTTTATACAATAAATTTTAGTTTTTAGAAAATCAATGTATTTCTCTTTTTTAAATTGTATTGAACAATATTAGAATTGTCAAAAATCCAACAAATATGTTTTGAATTAGACACTTAACCGATGCATGTATTGAGAATGTGAATGTCGATTTCGAATACATGTGTCCGACACGAATATACCATTTAAAAGACATGTACAAATCTCATATTCTTTTTCCAATGTAGATATATAATATTGATTAATTAATATTTTATTTGACAAGACCAATTTTTAATGTTTACAATTGTTTGTTTGATAAAGTTGAAATAGTGGAATAGGATGATATTTTTATTAGATCATTAAAACAGATTACACTTGTGAATCCTCTATCCATGAGTCAACTCTTACTTTCATTGTTATTATATGAACATGATTGGAAATCAACTTGAAATAATATTTTAACTTGTTTTAAATTTACTTATGTTAAAATAAATCAATATTTATGAAGTCTAATCAAGTTATGATGAAATAAGAATACATGGAATTATTATAAATAATTAAATATTTGACTTTTATATTTTATGGATATGTAACCACACTGCTTTTTTAACAAAATTATGTAAGAATAAATTTTGGAAATTTGTTTTAAGGATATGATTATGTCTCGTTTGAACGAAATTGTTTTTAGCATATTTGAGGAAATTTTAGTGTATACTAGTATTGTTATACTTTGTATGATTGAATTAAATCGTTAATTTTCTTATATTGTGTTTGGATGAGAAATTTTTAGTAGTTTATTTGTATGGAAAATTTGAAATACTTTATAACAAAGGATATTGTTTGGGAAGGAGTTTCAAAAAGAATTTGAAATTCAATAATTTTACAAGAGTATTTGGATTACTTAAAAAACATAATTTCAAATTCTACCTAAAAGTAATTATTTAAAATTTTGATTTTCAAATTTATGTATATTTTTTTCATATTCTCCACAACTTGATTTTGGTTTAGGAGTCCTCTATGCAAGTAAGATTAGAATATTGTTGGACAACTAATTTTGGATGATGTCGACTGAGTTTTTTTTTATTTAAAATAGTATAAATTTTTATTTAAATTAACATAATTATTTTTGTTATCATTGTAAATCATTATTATTTCATGCATGTTAGAGCAAACATACAACACCCTAAATATTTTGATTGGATGGTTAAATACAACAAGCCAAAAACTTAAAAGACATGAATCAATTGCATCTTATAAACTCTGATTAAATTGTGTGTGCATGTGTTTTGATTATGTCAAGTTCCATTTCATCTAATATGTTAATTGAATATCAATTAGAAGTTAAATACAAATCAAGACGACACATATGAAGAATATTCCAAAACTTAATTATGAAAAAATAGAGAATCTATTTTACATCAGTCTCAAGAAGATCTACCCAAATATTTTTTTTATGTCAGTCGTAATTATTTAAATATCTATAATATTTTTTTTATTATTAACACGAACATTATTATTTATCAATAGTTTGTTTCAATTTTTTAAAATGTTGACTGAATTTTATTTAAACCAACATTAACTATAATTGTTTCACATTTAAATAATTTTATGTACGATAATTGAATCTGGTGGTAATCGAAAAACTTTATCAGAATAAAAAAAAAATTGAATAAATTAGAAAATGTAAGTTATTTTTAAGATAAGTTATTTAGTGTTAGGAATCGTGAATTGAAGTTATTTATATAAGTGGGGGAAAAGTAAGATTAAAGAAAGATAAAATGAAATGGAAAAAATGAAAGGGTAAACAGAGACGGACAGAGAACAGTAGAGCGCGGGATGTTGGGGAGGGACCTCCGAGTCAGAGTGGAGGACCGAGTCGTGACCGATTCCGTCCTCTATCCTTTTGAGTCCTCTCGTGTTGTCATTTGTCAGCATTAATGCTCCCTCCCTCGCCAATCCATCCTCACCCTTCGATCTCATCTCTCCCCTTTCATTCCCACCCTCCGATCTCCCCATCTCTCTTTCTCTCTCCCAATTTCAATTTCAATTCTCTCTCAAGAACCCTAACCATCACACCCTCTGCTCCTCCAACACATCCCCTCTCAACTCCTCGGATCCTCTCGCCTTCTCGCCCTACGCAGGTCTTCCATTCTTCTTTCCTCTCTTTCTTAATTCTTCCCAACACGCCAATCTTATTCTCTTTTTTTTTTTTTCTTGCTTTCTCTGTTGTTCTGCTTCTGATTTTTAATTTATATTTTACAACATTATTTTTTTCTGGAAGCGGTTACAATTCGAGACTTTTTGTTTAATGGACACACGCTAAGTGGGTTTAATTGTAAGTATTGGCACTCCGTGCTTGTAACTTTGTTCGGTGGTTTAGGCTCAGACTTGTTTTGTTTGCAGATTTGATTGGATCGGCTTGCTGCATACTTGGGCTCCGGACCAAAATAGGATTTTGGAGCAAAAACAGTTCGCTAAATCTTGCTTTTGTCGTTATTGCTTCGAAATCGTTAATGCAAGTGAAGTAATCTCTTGTAATTTGATAGTGGAGGTTGCTTCATTGTGGCGGGGAAAGGAGGGTTAGAATTGGGCAGCGAATAGACTCGGATTACCCATTTTTGTGGTCTTCCCTTGTCGTTGGAACGGCGTGAATTGTTTGATTTGAGTGGGTAGGGCAAGGCCAAGGTATGCGTGAAGTGTGTGCTGTTTCTGCTTCGTAACTCAAGGTGTACGGATAATGGAAGGCAATGGAATCATTCATGATAGTAGCCTAGGAGCGGGGAGAAGGGACAAGAGAGAGGTGGGAGAGAAATTGATGGAAGATTTAAGTAGATACGCACAGAGTCCTGCTCACTTGGCTGTTGCCAGGCGCGACCATGCTGCCCTGAGGCGCATTGTTGCATCCCTTCCCCGGCTTGCTAAGGCTGGGGAGGTCATCACGGAGGCTGAATCTCTTGCTGCTGAACTTCATTCGGATGAGGTTTCTGCTGTTATTGATCGCCGTGATGTTCCTGGTAGGGAGACCCCTCTTCACCTTGCAGTGCGACTTCGGGATCCAGTGTCTGCTGAGATTCTGATGGCTGCTGGTGCGGATTGGAGTCTACAGAATGAACATGGTTGGAGTGCTCTCCAAGAAGCAGTGTGCACTAGAGAGGAAGCTATTGCCATGATTATTGCACGACACTATCAACCTTTGGCTTGGGCCAAATGGTGTCGTAGGCTTCCCCGCATTGTTGCTTCAGCGTCCCGAATTCGTGATTTTTATATGGAGATAAGTTTTCATTTTGAGAGCTCTGTCATTCCTTTTATTGGGCGAATAGCTCCTTCTGACACTTATCGGATTTGGAAGCGTGGGTCTAATCTCCGTGCTGATATGACCCTTGCTGGTTTTGATGGCTTGCGTATCCAACGATCGGACCAGACATTTTTGTTCCTTGGAGAGGGCTATGTTGCAGAGGAGGGTAACTTAACTCTGCCACCTGGTTCTTTGATTGCTCTTTCTCACAAGGAGAAGGAAATTACGAATGCTTTGGAAGGAGCTGGTACACAGCCAACAGAGTCTGAAGTTGCTCACGAAGTTTCCTTGATGTCTCAGACAAATATGTATAGACCAGGTATTGACGTTACTCAGGCTGAGCTTGTTCCCCATTTAAATTGGAGGCGGCAGGAGAAGACTGAGATGGTTGGGAGTTGGAAGGCAAAAGTGTATGACATGCTTCATGTGATGGTTAGTGTGAAGTCAAGGCGGGTTCCAGGTGCTATGACTGATGAAGAGCTTTTTGCTGTGGAGGATGGAGAAAGCATGATAAATGGGGAAAACAATGACGAATATGATGATGTTCTGACTGCTGAGGAAAGAATGCAATTGGATTCTGCACTACATATGGGAAACTCTGATGGTGCATATGAGGATGAGGAAAATGGAGCCTTTGATGGTCAAGAAAATGGTTCTGCAGCTTCCTGTGAGAATTCTGAAGCCAATGGCATGGTTAAAGAAAAGAAGAGCTGGTTTGGTTGGAACAAGAAAAGTTTGAAGAGCAGCAGTGATGACCCTGAGGATTCCAAAAGTGTGAAGAAAAATTCCAAGTTTGGCTCAGAAGGTAGCAATCAGAGATCTGTTGATCAACAAAAGTTAGCATCTGAGTCTCTGAAGGAGGATAGTGGAGATATTAAGAAGGGAAAAGATAAAATCAATAAAAAGAAGAAGAAGAAAGGAACAAACACTGAGTCAAAGAATGAGAGTGAGTATAAAAAGGGTTTAAGGCCCGTGTTGTGGTTGACGCCAGATTTTCCTCTGAAAACTGATGAGCTTCTGCCTCTACTTGACATCTTAGCAAATAAGGTTAAGGCTATCAGAAGACTCAGAGAACTTTTGACAACTAAGCTTCCTCATGGAACTTTTCCTGTCAAGGTAATCTAAATACCATAACCACTAGTTCTTTATATGTTATGAACTGTTGCTCTGCACTCGCAGTACAGCATGCCCATATCTCCTGTAGTTGGTTTTTGTTGGCATAGAGTCAGCTAAAACTTCATATCATACTGAAAATGAAAGTAATACTTAAGTATATATTTATGCATAATAAATATGATACTAAGTGAATAGTTAACTAAACTCGTAAACCTAAATTCAAGGTTCATTCATATCCATTAGTTCACGTGCGAGTCAAAACAGGCACTGGAAGCACCAAAACAAAGATAGATCATATAACCAGAGGACAAAATCAGAACATCTGAAAACAGAACCCTAGGCATATACACAGAAGGCCAAAGTCAGATTTTCTTTTGTAAACTGGGCTGCAAACCTGGCTGCATCAGCAAAAATGGGCTCGCAAAAGATTTATGATCTCACAATCTTACGAGCAAAATCAGTGATTTCGCACTGATCACAGCTGTTCACCCTCCAAAATGCACAAGATTGTCCCATTTTACAATCTTTCTCTTGATTTTCATGACAAAATACACATACCTAACGAACATTTGAAGTTTCACAAGTTTAATGAGATTCTGACTGAATGGGTTTATCTTTTCTGTTGTTTCTTGTACTTTATTTGTTCATGAGTAGATTATATGTGTTGTCTTTTTGAGTGAATATCACATTCACACGGTACACCTGTACTGTTAATTGTCAATTTAAACTATGCCAACCTATTATTAAATGATACAAAATTGTGTATCCTGTGTAAAGCCAAGATTTGCTGCTATTGTCTGTATAAGACAATGAACTGGAGGGGTTTTTCTAGATTTAATGTTATTCCCTCTCTGTTTTGGCCTTTCGCAGATACAGATGATTATCACACTTAGACTTTCCTCATTATTGAGTAGTTTATATTTCAGTTGACCAGGAGTTAGATGATCAGGCACTTAGCTGATCTACTTCAAAGAAATCAAATTTTGTTTGAGTGTTGGTGCAATTTATACCTGATTTCTACCAGTCTGCTACTCTCTGTCATCACATTTTTTCAGCATCCATACCTGTTTATAAAAGTTTTTGGTTTTAATGATAATAATAACCTCTGGTACTCAGGTTGCTATTCCGATAGTTCCTACCATCAGGGTTCTTGTCACTTTTACGAAATTTGAGGAGCTTCAGCCTGTGGAGGAGTTTTCAACTCCACTCTCTAGCCCAGCACATTTCCATGATGCAAAATCCAAGGAATCAGATGGCTCTAGTTCGTGGATTTCATGGATGAAAGGAAGTCGTGGGGGGCAGTCCAGTGACTCTGATAGTCACAGATACAAGGATGAAGTTGATCCTTTCAACATACCTGCGGACTACAAGTGGGTGGACGCCAATGAGAAGAAACGCAGAATGAAGGCAAAGAAAGCCAAAAGTAAGAAACATAAGAAGCAGCAGACAGCGGCAAAAGGTGGAGATGGAGTGCATCAGAGGACGGAGGACGTAGAAGAAGAGTAGCAAGTAGAATGGTGGTATGGTATCTCTGGGTTAAATTGCTTGAGGCTTTGATACTTGTTGGCAGAGAAAATTGGTCTTTCTTTGTGCACACAGCCACAGCTGACATTATAGTTCTATGTTGGAGGGTTTCTCCAAGAATTTACTAGAAATTTCTTGGGCAACCAATTGTTATTAGTTAAGAAAAAGGTGCCTTTAATTTTTTTTTCCTCGTTTTGCAAAGAAAGCTTTGTCTTGTTCTATAAATTGTTGTATTGCCAGTGAAGAGGAATTGAAGAGCAAGGGTGTATCGCTCCCTAATCTCGCTTGGCTTCATTCTAGTTGTCCTTAGATACTACTACCTACGATTTGTATCTACACCTATGTCGATGATTATCGATTTTAAATTTTCGTGAGTGCTAATCTCTAGTTTCTTTATTTCAACATTTTGGATATTTTAACACCATTTACTCACCTACTGCTTCAATTTCAATATTCTTTTTTTCATTATTCATTTTTAATAGAAATAAAATATGACAATACAATATAAATTCAAAAAACATTAATATCGGAAAAGAACAAGTTCAAAATTATTTTGTTTTTTAATTACCATCAATAGTACATAGAATTAATTTATCCTATTTTACAGTGTCAAAGTAATATTTTCTGCTCAAATAACCTGTTTCCTATCGTTATAGTGTAATATCTCCACAAATTTAATAGAATAAATAAATTTTAAAAATAATACAATAATAAGTTATGCTAAGTGCACAACTTTAAATTGAAAAAGGTATGGATTTTTTTTTTGGGGTTTAGGTTATTAGAAAAATAGGAAAATATATATTTTTGTTTTTATTTTATTTCTTATGTTGTGTAGAAAAAAGAAGTGAGTGGAGCATAAGAATTAGCATTAATTGAAGGGCAAAAATAGAGGAGCACAGTGTTGAATGGGATGTAAGTATGTGAGACCCACCATGCCTTCACTTTCTATAAACATAGAATCCTCTGATGATATAAATAACTGGAAAATAAAGCAACTACATAAAACCAATTCATAACACACTCTTTCATCATCTGTGCTCTTCAAATCTGTTAATCTATCTCCCATTAGCTTTAAAAAAATGCACCATAAGGCAAAAAAGGACATTCTCTGTTAATCTAGTTTAATATACCCATAATGATAATAATAAATGGCAGGTTGTTGAATTGTACATGTTGTAGTAGTGATTATGCAAAGCAAAACAATGTGCATTGTGCATAAACATTAGTATAATTATAAGTTGCTTTGGTTACAACTCATACTCATCAATCTTGTTTCCACTCAATTTAATAATTCTCTGCATTAAATACAAGAAAGACTGTAGAGGTTCATAACACTAAATTTAAGACTTTATTACTTTTCATTCTCATTCTTTCTCGCATTAAATTGCACTATAGCTCTTCTAGTGGTAGATAAGTTTCCATCTACCTTTCATAATTATTATCACTCAAAAAATTGAAAAGTTATGTACTGATACACACCAACATACCTTAAACAAGTTTTATCACTTACATTTAAGACGTTGTGTAGTGGTAGAGAACATTTCAACCCTCAAAAGTAATTAAAAAATTAAGATTTGATACTAACAAATAAGTTAAAAAATATCTTTCTCACATAATTATAAAAATAATTTTATCACAATCAAACAAGAATACAATCATAAATCTTAAACAAGCAACAAATCTAGTGAATGATATAATAAATCCTAAAACTAACAGTGAATGATATAATAAATCATAATACGAATAACTAGAATCCATAATAATTAATTAAGAAAATAAATAATAATATAAAAAAATAAATCCTAACACGAATAATTAAGATCAAATAATAATTAATTATTAAAATAAAAATTCATTTTTTCAGTGTTCTTTTATTTTCTTTTAATTTTATTAAGTTATACATTTTTTATTTATTTAATAAGGACACTTATATTTTTTTAGATGTTTTTTTTAATAATTTGTTTGTTTGATTGATTGATTAATTAAATTAATCATATTAATTGGACGAGAAAGTTTTCAAAAATAGCAACAAATAGTTTTTTTTCCATATAAACAAATTCAATAAAATGAAGAAAAATATTATAAAAAATGATTTTTTTATTTATTTATATGGGCTAAGTCACAGAGTCTATTCAAATATCCTTGACTCTGCTTTATTCAAATACACTCTTTTAATTTTTTTCAAAACAAATGTGTTGAGTTGAATATTCATTTTTATCTCTGGCCTCTTTCAAATTATTCCATTACTTTATACAAAATCATCATTTTGTTTCTAAATTGACATAATACTACTAAAAAACTGTTCTTAATAAATAAGGTAATATTCATTTAATAGGTAAAAGTATTCTCATATTTTTTTTATTCTAATGATAATAAACTGAAATTTAATGTTGGAATTTCAACGAAATATTTCAATTAGTGACAGTTATCATTTATTCATTATGATCCCTAATTTTTTCTTCTAATGATAAAAAACTGAATTAAAGTTTCAATTTCAACACATTTCAGTTAATTTACAAGGTGCAGTGTGTTAATAAGACGCTCATTTTAAAATGAAAAATAATTAAATATACTTTTGCTCCTTATGATTATACCAATGTCAAATAAATTTAGTTTTGATAAAATTTCAATTATAAATTTAGTCATTCATCTTTACAAAGTAAAACATTTTTTATTTATTATTAGGTCATCTAATTGTAAGTTAAATAATAATAATAATAATTTTGACAATTAGCTTTAATACATACTAATCTAACATATATATTAACATTATTTTATCAAAAATTTAATCATATATTAACAAATGAGCCAAATTGTTTCATTTAAAAAAAAACTAAAGGACTAAATATAAAATTAAATTTTATAGAACTAGAATTTTACATTAAAAACTACATGCTTTGAAATTGAATCTTAGCCTAAACAAAACTAAGCACATCATTTAAAATAACAAGGTTTTAAAGGGTGGTGTTAAATTTGAGTGGCTCCAATGTTAATTCCAGAAAATATATTATTATTTAATTTAAAACATTTAGCATAAAAAATATATTATTAAAATAACCAATATAAAAAACTCCCGTGTAATTCACTTTTAACATAATCTTACATATAAATAAAAGTAATTAATTTGAATAATTTTGTTGAATTTTAAAATAATATACTAAAGTTATTCTCAATATTAATGATTTTTACTTTATTTTCATTATTTATCAATACAAATACATATTTATCATATTTAATAAAAATGAATTTAATGCTATTATATTTATATACATACACGTTTTTATTGTATTTTAACAGTGTTAAAGGATATTGAATAGCATTTATTGAGTTCTTTAAATTGTTTTTATTTAAGGTATTGAAAATTGAAATAGTGAACTTGTGTGAAACGCAGACGTTTGGGAGTAGATTGGAGTTTGATTTGTGATGCGTTAACGAAAGAGCCAATTAGGAGCGAAAAGTGATGTGGGACTGAATCTTAACGGTCAAATTTGAAAAAGGTGCGCTCCGAGATTCTGAAGCCTTTTTCATGACCGTTTGTTTCTCTCTGTTCCTAAAAATCCCTTTTTCTCTGTTCCTCTCCCTTCCCATGACAACACCTCCTCAACAATCTCACTCTTCTCTCTTCTTTACCAACAAAGTCACTTTACACAGCACAATTTCATTGATTAATCATGACCTGCTTTCTATCATGTTTTCATACTAAACGTCGCAACCAATTGCGTTCTAAGGATGCAACTCACACACAAGTAAGCTCGCTTTGCTCTATCTTTCTTTTTCTGTCTTCATATATCTATTAACGCTTGAAGTTTCTCTAAAATTTATCACAGACCCATGTGGGAGAAGGAGCTGTTGAACCTCTTGCACGGCAGAAGACTGCTGTTGAAGAGCTCATTGATTGCATAGCAGAATCAAAGTAAGCTGTCCATTTTGTTATGACTTGTTTGTGATCTTATTTGATTTGATTGCCTGTGTAGTTATCTCTTTGTTTACGCTTTCAGGATAAAAAATGAAGAGCAGTTAAGTACCAGTGTTGAAATCAAGGAGGAGCGGGAGAAGGCGTCAAGAGAAGGGGAAGAACCTCAGATAGATGAGAAGAAGGATGAGATCAGGCATGAAGGAGATGATGAGATCAGTGAAAGATTGCATCAGGAAGAGTCTTCGGAGTCACTGTTCTCTCTGTGCGTTTGTTCTAGAAAAAAAGTTTCAGATGCCGAAACAGTTGAGCCTGAAGTTAATAGTCCAATACAACTGGTATGCACAAGAGAGGTATCTCAAGCATTTGGGTCGCCGGTTCTGAGTCCAACTGAAAAATTTACCAGTGAAAATCCATCCAAGGAGAAGGAAGAAGAATATTCTGGCAAGGGACTAATGGAGAAGTTGGACTATAACGAAGGAGAAAAGGGGAAAGCGACTCACCCTGTCCTACAGTATAGGTATAGAAATTGCCCCGGTGACGAATACGATGAGGTTAATTTAGATGCAAGTGATTTGGATTCTATGCTTGAAGATGATGATCCTCACAGTGGGAAGAGAGAAAGGGGGGAAGAAAGCGCTGTTGTTAACCGAACATGGGTGCAAGAAGAGTCTTCGGAATCTTTGTTTTCTCTGTCTGGCGATTCTAGAATACGAATTTCATCAGCTGAAGCAGAGAATGAAGTTGACAGTCTAGTGTCAGCCTACGCTACAAACCGCATCACACAAAAAGAAGCACAAGGAAGGATTCCAGATGTTTCCTCAGTGATGAATCCAATCAAGAATCTTACCAAAGGGAGGGAAGTCAAAGCAACAGAAGAGCATCCACTGAAGATCGATAAAGAAAACATGAACTTGGTAGTGCAAGATGCTAACATAGCCGTTAGTCCAGAGCCTACTTTGAAGCTGTCAAATCCCAAGGCTAGGATGTTCAGTGACAACAAAAGAAGGCAAGAAATTGGGGTAGACACCAGCCTCTCTAGCTGGTTGGTTGAATCGGAAACCACGCCTGTTTCCATTAACAGTACCAGTTCTGTGGGAGAACAGACACCAAAAGGAAGAAGAGGTTCACCGTGGAGTCACGAGGATAGGCCAATTTTAGGAGCATTAACAGTTGAAGAGATCAGGAAGTATTCTTTATCTGCACCTTCAAGAAGGTTTAGAAGCCGGAGTCCGGACGAGACACCCATCATAGGTACTGTTGGAAGCTACTGGACTCACACAGAACAGAGCATGGATTTTCGATTCACAGGAAAGGTAAGTGTGAAATATGTATATATAATCTAAAACTGTAGTTATTTTAGCAATTTAGTTTTGTACTAAAATTATATTTCTTTTACAAATTCAAGATATTTGAAATGATTTTTCAAATTTTACCCTTGTTTATATATACTAAAGCGTCAAATTTTAAAACTACATTAAAATAGAAGTATTTTAGTCTACAAATATAATAATTAATGTTTTATTCAAGAACTTAACTAAATCAACTATAGCTTTGGTTCAAAGCAAATAGTAACTATAGCTGAGCAAATCTGAATTGCTTATATTGCAGGATGTAACACCAAAGAGGAGTTCAACAGCATTACAGACCAGACTACTAGGAGCATTTGACGCTAGTGTATAAGAAGTTTTGGACAATGGTCCAATGGGTTCAACGGCGTGATTTTTGTTCTAGCCCTGGAAGAATATTAACGACAAGCATAAACCATTTTTTTTGCTTAAGTAGCTTGTTTTGAGTTCTTTGATCAATTGATGCCTAGATTTTCTAAATTGAAATTCTTACTTTCGCAGTTGCTGCTGTGCGCAGATATTGTCTCAATTATTACTTTCACTATTCAGTATAAATCAGGTCTAGAAATATAAAACGTGGTCTCAATTTGCATTTTTTTGTATTGGCAGCAGCCACTTAGAGATGATGACGTATATAGAACTCTAAGATAAAGATAAAAAAAATGACGCCACAAAATTACTGGGGTCGAGTTATATATACATACATGTGCATCAATAGTTGTCCCCATGTATTCAACAAAAGAAAAGATTTGCAAAAAAATAAAATAACTGCAATTCTAAGAACCCCGCTCAACTGGGACCTAGACATCGTGAAAGAGTCTCCTGATCTGGTCAACTGTTGCAGGCATTAACGTAATTGGGCAGCGCTTATACTGTAATGTGCAAAACCGAAAACTAGCATTAGATTAGATCAAAAAAAGAAAAAAGTGAGGCTGGTGAGGTAACACTGTTATTTAGCTGATTGAGTGAATCACTCTGAGCAATTCTATGCATGGTAAAGTGATTTGGATACCGATAGTTTAAATTAGCCATCAAAATCAGATAGAACACTCACCTGAGTAATATATTTAAATATGCAAGCATAGCAGAAGGCAAACCCCGAAACTGTAACTACAGATGGATTTACACGCTTCTGTGAACACATGGGACAAATTGTCCTGTCTGGTGGTAGTGGTATCCCATCTTTCCCTACCTGTTTATATTATACATATATTAGGCTCACTAGTTCATTTTAATAGGCAATGAACCAGCAATAACCAGCTCATTTTTTTATTACTTCTAAAATCTAATTACTGACAGTGTGACACTACATCATAGATGATTCAAGTGAATTGTGAAAAAGAAACTTCTACAATGAAATGAAAGCTGAAAATAGTTGTAATCAGTTTGTCTAGAATAATTTATAATTCAGGCTCCGGTAATATAAACAACTAGTTAACACTTAAAATTTGCTTCTTCACCTTTGGTGGAGGAGGAGGAGGGGGCGGAGGATATACTGTTGGAGCTGACATTCTCTCCTCAGCAGATTGGTACCACCATTCCATCATCTACATAATTTCACATTGATAATTATACATACAAAGCTAAACATATTTACACGGAACCCAGCCAGCAATGGAACAAGAGGCTTGAGCCAATAGTGATCACCCTCGTTTGTAGCAATATTTAATTATTTAATTATACCAAACTGGTGGACACAGATAAAATCTAGAATTGGAAACTTCTCGCCAATCTACCAAGCTATGGTATTGTTTGTTAATCTTTCAGCGTATTGTTAGTACTCAATGAAAAAAGAAATACACACATATATATATGGATAGTCATCTCACCTTAAAGAAGAACACTGCTGCAATCAAACCGGTTTGTGCATAATCAAGAACAGTGTACGTACAGCTAAGTAATGCTCTTTGCAATGTCTGAGATACGAATATATCATGTCATTAAAATGGAGCATAGACAGAACATTTATTCATAGTCATACAGAAGGAGCGTTTAATCATTTTATCCTGCACAACCTAACATAAAAGGTTTTGATTACACAGTAAGTTTCTCACAATGCAGACCCAATACTTGAAAGCTACAGGTACAACGCAGCAGTTCTACTTCTCAATTGGTTGTTCACAATGACTTTTCTGGACAACATTATAAAGATTTTATTTGTATGAACATCATTCATATTATAGTTTAATGATGTCAAAGGAGAAATTTATTGTTGAACTTTAAAACTGACTTAAAATTACTCATTATAAAATAATTTTAGACCTTTAAATATAAGCAATAAATGGTAAGCAAAAAGTACCTTTTGGTGTAAGAGGGATTGGCTGTAATTGTTAGATGTGATCTCAGAAAAAAAAAATCTAAACTTTATAAAATATTTGTTTACATAGACTGAGACCATGAGGGGTGCTCTCTTTATATAATTGTACACATAATGAATACAGTCCAACACTATTTTCTGTATCGGTAGTTGGTTTGATCTCTCTTATTAATAAGGAATATAACTTATTTAAAGTCGAGTATAGAGCCTACTAATTTTGTCTAAATAAAGATCCAAAATGATATGAGTTCATCTTAAAATTCTAAACCAGAATTACAAATTCTTCAATACACTAATTTAAGTAAGCAATCCAACTTCAATAAGAGTAATGAGAAAGGAACGGATATTTTGTCAAACAAAAATCAGATAGGAAGCAAAATAAAATTTACCTAAAAAAGTGGTGATAGTAGGATAAACTCGGTCAGAATTAGAATTTAGAAAATAATTCACCAAAGAAACAAGTGCAAAGAACCCATGAATTGAATGATGGCAAAATAATTTGTACAAAAAAATACAGTGACAATTTATTTTCCAGAAACATACTCACAAAACCTTATACATTGATTTATAAATTGAACTATGTCTGGGTGTGAAAATCAAATATTTGACCAGCCCCAAAACAAAAAGAGAAAAAAAAATTGAAAATTGTTTGATGTAACTGGCTTAGACCCATATCTTTGTATTTCTTATTTATAAATGCATAACCCTGTGTGGGCAATACACACAAGGGATTCAGTTCATTATGAAAAGATAGAAAGCCATGGACAACGTCAATAAAGTATAAGAGTATTAACTACTTCAGTTTCTTAATTCATGGAAAGTCAGGGAAAGATAAAGTCATCATACTGATAACAAAATCGCATACCTTCAACCATTGAGGGCCACGAAGTCTCTCACGTTCACGATTACGCATCTTCGAAATTCTAGAAGACATATCCATCTATCTTGACACGAAAGGAGAGAATAGAAAAATCAATCATATAAACAGAAATGACAAATTTACTTTCTGGTGTTAACCAAACAATTAGAGAATTATTAAGCTGTAAAGCAACTCACAAATTGTTACGTTGAATAATTTATTTGAGTCTAATATAACGAAGAATGCAAATAATAGAATAGTATATGTTTTCTCAAACACAATTAGCATAAAGTAGAACATAGGTACATGACAGATTGATGGTGCAGACGCTCATCACATTAGAAACAAGATTTGATATTCTTGGAAGGATCATGCACTAACCAATTTATGCCCATAAATGATTTTCTTCCATAATTCTACTCATCAGCCACTATAACATGCACCCACAAGCAAACAAACAAGAAACCTATAACACAACAGCACTTAACAAACACCATGGTATAAAAATAATTTTATATGTTGACAACTCAGGAACGCTGGAAAAGTTATTATTTGACTCAATTACATTTTGGGAACAAGGAGGCTGCTAATATATGGCAACCTTGAGAATATTGATAGTGTTCCCGTGCAGAAGAAAAAAAAATCGAGTAAATAGTCAAATTAGTCCTCTCATTTCAGTTCCTCATATAAACTTAGTTTCTAGTATCCCTGAAACTGTAAATTGTATTCCTTTTAGTCCCTTTGTGAAATGAGCTACAATTCCATTGGGGACTAAAATGATATTAATAAGTTATAAAACCTAAGGATGATCATGATTTTAAGTTGGACATGTGAGGGACTAAAGTGACAGTAGTTTCAATTTCAAGGATTTATTTTACATTTTCTCAATTTCAGGATTATTATGACAACTCTACACAATTTTCAGGGACTAAAATTGTAGTTCACTAGAAAACAGTCAGTTGTAAAAGAGTAAATCTTTGTCACATGAAACATGCACCGGTAATTATATTTTCTTTTTCAAACAACACAAAATAATGAAGATTTTTCTAAATGTAATAATATCCTAATTCATAACTACCAGCTCTTGTCCAGTAGCACGACAGACATGAATCCCAAGTGCGTGCAGCGCTAGCGAGTAGTATCCAGTAGCATCCAACAAGTATAACATCTGGTAAGCAAATTGCAAACCTGCATTGCAAAGATCCTACATTAGACACTGAAAGATATTCAAACTCTAGAGAATAGTTTGTCGTTCCAGATAGAACGAATGCATATCCTTGAATAAAAAAATTATTCGAATTCTTAAAATCGAGTCGATTTGTGTTTATCCGAATCGACAAGTATTTGGAAAAAAAAAATCAGGATACACAAATGCTAACTCTTAGCAACTTGTATTTATGATACCCTCAGTACTAGCGTGTAACCACGGGTAGCAAAACCCTACAATTTTCTGAACTCTTTTAGTGATACGCATTGTAACGGAGGCACCGGCGTCAGAGGTTGGCGTTGAAACCGGAGAATAATCTCCTCCGCTATCATCATATCGTCCGTTTTCATCTCCCCATAGAGTGGCTTGAAGCCTCGCGTCCCTCTCTCGGTTGTAGATTGAATGCAACTTAGATTTCAAATACGGCAACACAACCTGTTCCAACGCAGTAATCGGTCACAACGGAGGAAATTAAGAAGCAGCAATTAGGGTTACACGATAACATAACATAACATAAGGAGCACAACAACAGTACCAAAAAAACAACGGAAAGAATCCTCTGGCGTCTCCGCAAGCTGCCTCCACCGCCGGTGGCAGAAGCTGAATCGTCAATCTTGGCGGTGATATTGGCCGGTCTTCTTCGAAGACCGTACAGAGATTCCGAAAAAGAAGCATCTAGAATGAGGAAATAAGAGGAATGAGCAGGAGTAATTGGTGCTATGCATGATGGAGAGTGTGGTTTTGGGTGTACCTGTGGTTCGTAAAGTGTGAGATTCGAGTACGAGCATGAGTAAGGCGAAGGATTCGTCTTCGAAGTCTAGGAGCTTGTGAAGGAAGGGTCTGCGTAAGGCCAAGACGCCGATGGAGTAAGTGAGAGCGCCGCGGAGACTTGCCGGAAGCTGCTGAGCCGCCGCCATCTCGAAGAAGGTGGGGCGGCTGCCTTGCCCGCCCACCTGGAACAACATCTCTCTCTTTCAATCCCGCCACACCAGCCACCGCCATGCCCACCTCCTTCCCATTTATCTGCTCTCTCTTTTCTTTGTTTACCCGTTATTTGTTAATTGTAAAAATATAATTACTTTTTATAATAATAATTTTGAAATACAATTAAAAAAATTAATTAATTGACCATAATCATAATATATTAAAATTAAACTCTTCTTCCTTTTTTTTACCAAAATAAAATCTCAGTATTTTGTTGAGTATTTTTAGATAATTTTGTTCATCATTAACATTTAGTTTATATGAATAACCATCGTTTGCTGTGCTCCTACATGAAAAATATAACCTAAATTATTTATGATAATTTGAATTTATTAATAATACAAAATATTACATATTTTTATTTGTTAAATTGACTTAAATATCATTTTAATCTCATTGTTTATTTATATATATTATTATATTGTAGTATGACTGTTATAATTCAGTTTAATTGTTATTTTTTAATATTATTAAATGATTATTAATTAATTAATGATGTATTTGAAATGAAAGAGACACTGGACAAACCAAATGTCGTAACATTGTGGTGTTTTTTATTATTAACAACCGTACTCATTTTTTACTTAAATCTTTTATAAAATATCATCCTCTGCTACTTTCTTTCTGGTGCTCTACTACTTTCTTTATGATGGTTTCTCTATTTTTTTTTTCTCTCCTACTGAGTTCTTGGTGTTTTCTCCATTACTCATTTAATGGCGCCTAATGCTGAAGAAATCATTAGACTTCAAACAAGAGGAGTCTTTTGGTGCATGAATAGCCGTGGTGAAGTATGTATATTTATCTTTTTTTTCCAAAATTTCTTCTTTTCAACATTTTCTTCATTTGCTGACATTTTTTTTCTTTATTTCATAAACAATAGCTTGGTTATGTAGATCGGGCTTTCGCCATCGAGTTTCAAAAAGAACTGGGAAAGGAGTGGACCTTGACGGGTTCAGAAGGAAACGTTCATATAGTGAAATATAATGAAAATTTATTGTCGCCGGAAATATTGAGTGGATGGTTTAATTTGTTTGGTTTTTATGGTTTCGTAGATGATAACTACATTTTATTCCGTTATGTGGGTCACAACGTCTTCCATAACTGTTTATATGGATGACGTCCCTCATAATAGAGTAAATCGTTATTTGAAAGAAATTGAAGGGAACGAACCTTAAGCATTGGTCCCTTTGATCATTTTTTCATAAAGTTGTTTCGATTAAGTATCAAACTCAAACTCAATTATATGGTTAGTATAAAATTGATTTATTTAAAAATGTTCTGTATTATATTCTACTTCATTTCTATTTTCTTATTATTTTGATATTGTTGTAGGATCTTCCTGCTAAATTTTCACAATATATTCGACAAGGGAGATTCAATAAGGTTACTCTACATGGTCTACTAATGGATGTGGAATGCAAGGTCTTGAAAGGGAAGCCTCCTCCTAGACGGATCAAACTTGGCAAAGGGTGGAAGAATTTTTGTAGTCTTATTCTTTTCGTGAAGGAGACAAGATTATCTTTGGATGTGATACGAGAAACTGAACAGTTAGGTACATGTTTATATTATATTCACTATATGTTTCTGTTTAGCAGTGTTCATATTCTATTTGTTCCTCTGTTTATTACAAATTTGTTTCATTATCTATTATATTTATAATAGGTTGACATTATTACATATGTTTAACGCTATAACAATTGCCAGTATATTAAAGTCATAAAAATCTTTATCATATTTTTTATTATATATATTTTGTGTTAATATTAGAGAATGCTTATATTCGTTTTATTCTTTGTATATTGTTTATTATTAATTAGTCATTCAAGTATTAATTGTTGTTTTTTTTTTATCTAGAAACCTGTTTATTATTGTTGTATGGTTTTTAAGATCTTTAGTTATTTATATAATAGTATTTCATTGTATTTATATTTCATTATGTTTTATTTGTATTATATTACATTACATTTTAATTTAATTTATAT
>Ga0123342_1000012_pt1 | contig 153117 bp, 68 predicted proteins | sample Turbeawhitnodule_FD_89960 | JGI IMG/M metagenome (GOLD analysis project Ga0123342, IMG submission 89960) | Root nodule microbial communities of legume samples collected from Mexico - Turtle bean Mexico white nodule | ecosystem: Host-associated > Plants > Roots > Nodule | place: Mexico: Nepantla... | reverse complement strand
TTAAATTATAATTAACTAAAATATGAAATAGGATTAATCATTATTTATTCTTTTTTTATATAAAGGGTAAAATTGTAATCTTACAAATTTTACTATTCAAAATATATTAAAATACTCTCACAATTATCACACCATTCACAATTTCCAATAAACTTTCTTCACACATCTATTCTAACATACCCCAATCCAAACAACTTCAACTTTCTTCACACTTTTTTCACGCTTTCACTCCCACTCACCCTCAACTTTCCACTCCCGACACCCTAAGCTTTTGTTTCCAGCGTCGAGTGCATGGGAGAACCTTCGTATATGACTGGATTGGTGGATGCAAATTGATTTTCTTATTCGAAAAAAAGTTCTGTTCTTTGGAAGATCTATGTAGTGTGCGTTGATTGTAGCAGCGCTCCATCTCTTTCATCGTCCCTTTGTTTGAGTCTTGATTTCCAAGATTAGAGGTAAGTATCCTATCACGAACACCCCATTCGTTTATTTCTTCACCTCTTCTGCCACACATTTCTTGATTTGGCTCACACGATCCAACTTCTATTCCAGACTCTGAAATTTGATTTCTCAGGTCGTCGTTCCCGTTCTCACAGTCCCTAGGGTTTTGCATCAGTTGCTTTGCCATTACAAGGGTGTCTGAAGGTAAATATGATGCTTATGAAGAATTAAAAACCATAGGTTTTTCAGTTTGAAGAATACTTTGAGATTGAAACAATGACTTTTGGGGATTTTGCAAATGCAGGTTTAGGGTTTAGTGTTTAATATTTATCTATTTTTCCTATCTATGTGGGCCTGAGACAGATTTATATTTTGCTTATTCTCAAACCTTTCAAGGTTCTCACTAATTTTTTTCTTTTATTTTCTAAAAGTTAACAATAATGGGTATTTTCTAGAATCAAGATCAACCTCTTGGGTTATATGGTTCTTTGTGTGTGGAGTTTTTCACGCTCAGTGACTTTAAGTATGAGGCTTCAAGTATGAGCGTCTTTAAAGTAATTTTTTTCATCTTAAAGTGTTATTTTATTAGTGGTGTACTTTTGGTAACCATGCGAGAGATAAGGTAATACTCTTTTATCAAAGATATGTAACAGATACGTTTCATAAAATTAACACTATAAATAAGCATTAAGCATGGTTTCATAGCCCGTTTGGGAAGAATTATTATCCCAATGATCGTATCAGGGTTTTCTCAGCGGGCCGCAGGAGCAATCTTTGTCTTGGCTTACGCCTTGAAGGACAACGCAGACGGAAATTATGTCTTTGATATGCCGCATGATGCTGTCAGTCTTGAAGATATCTCATATGACTCCTTGTCAGAAAGATTCCCGACCACGAACAGAGCCCATGCACCTATGCCTAATACGAATAACAACGCTGAAGAGGCTCGGGCATACAGTTACCTCGCAGCTTCTCTCTTAAGATTGTTCAGAACAAATGAAGACAACTACATTGGAGCATTTAACCACATCGTTACAGGATACTCTCGATTCTACAACAGACAGATGCCAATATTCCCTCCTCAGCCAACACTAGAAGGCATTCGGACACTATCCCATTATTTTTCACACTGCGGTGTCTTCAAGGCCACCTTGTTCAGGATATTATACTGTGGGGGCGGAACCAAAAATGCTGAGGGGCTAAGAAGCTTTTTGTATGAGAATCATCTGTCTAATACAGGGATGCACATATGGAGCATCTTTGGAAGCTTGGTTGATAAGCTTAACTGCAAACCTGGTGTTATTTTGAGTGCCCTCCAGAAAAAAGAGTATGAGCAGCAATTGTCCTGTCTTGAGACAATGCTTGAGCTAGCAGAAAGAAGTGATGGCCTCCACAAGAGGCGCATGTGGAGGTATGGAAGGCTATTTGATGAGGCATTCATGCTCCCTTTGCAAACTAAACACTGTCGAGGTCTTGCCTACATACTTGCCTCAGCTTTAAAGAGGATAGAACCCGTCTCAAATCAAAACATATTGAATATTACACAGTTTAAAGATTTGAGCATGGAGAAGAGGAATTACTTGGCAGCCGTTGGAGAGAATCTGATAAAATACGTTACTCATGGTATTATCTGATTTCTCAAATGGTTAGCACATTTATAGGTATCTGTTATCTTTGAATATTGACTATCTCTTTATTTTCCATGTTATTTTCTTTGTGATATAACGAATTTATCGTGTATGTCTTGAAAAAACACATATTTTTATAACTATAATTAACTTTTGGTATAGACGCAGCCAGCTAATTAGATATTTTAAAAACATATTTACATTTACACTTAAAAGTAAATTTACTTTATTATTTAAATGAATTTGTTTTTAAACACTAATCGTTTCTTTCAAAGTCAATTTATCAAAATCTATAGCATTGAAATCATTTTTAAGCATTGGTAAAAGAAAAATTAATAATATAATTATTTATATTACTTAAATTATTTAGTATGTTTTATATCTCTAATGTAATATATTTTTTAGTTTATAATAATTAGTATTTTGTCCATAAACATTCTTTGATCAATTAACTAATATATAAGATGTTACTAACTTATTATACAATCACCACCGAGAACAAATGCTCAAGTCTGAGTCAGTGAGTGGGACATTAATACTGGGACACTAATACGATAGAGATATGTATACGGAAATGCATATAATTTTAAAAGGACACTAATACGATAGAGATGTGTATACGGAAATGCATATAATTTTAAAAGGACACTAATACGATAGAGATATGTATACGAAAATAATACGATAGAGATATGTAGATGGAACTATATGTAAAAATTAAGATAAATATTTATATATTATTAATTATATAAATTGACAATAAAAATTTATATATACAAATTGTTTTTTCTATTTAAAAGAATTTCTTTTTTTTCTAATCATATTAAAAATTTATACAATAATAAGTTTGATTTTTTTAAAAATTAATATTTTTTTAAAATTATCTTAAAATTGTGATAGAATTATCATAAATTTAATAAATATTTTTTAATTAATATTTTATCGTGTTTTATGAGTATTCTAGAGTGTCCGTGTCCCATGAATTTGATACTAACATGAGATATGTATCCGAACCTTTTGTATAAGTTTCTTAATTTGAAAAAAAATATAATTAAAATGTATAACCAGTATACTCCTTTTAGAATATTTCTTTATTATTTAATAAACATTAAGAAAATGTTAATATATATTACACTCTCTACTTATTTTGTTTATAAATATCAACATAGACATTTATAACCAAGTCACAATGCAATCTTTTGAAAACATTAAAACTAAACTTTGTTCAGTCGTAGCTTTCATGAACTTAAAACATCTCTGTCATGAATTCACACATATATATAACAAAATCTTTTTTATCAGCTGGTATAAAATTAAATTACATATTTAATGACAATTTTTTTATAGAATAAATATATTTTAGGTGTGGATTATTACTCACACCAACTATTTTTTCATGTAAATTTATTTTATGTACTTCTTATTTGGTGGGTAAAATTTTCACTTACCAAACGAAAGAAAAAGCTGGAAAGGGAAACATAAAAGAGATTTACCTATCAATTATAAGATAAATTCTTGGTGCACCATATTCATTCCACTCAATCTGTTTTTGAAAATGACAAAAATATTCTTGAAAATAACAAAAATAATCTTAAATAAAAAAGAGGATTATCAGAAATAATCTTAAATAATAATCTTATTTATGTGGACTATTTCGTTATGTGGATTATCAGAAGAGTATTACCTGATTTCTCTACCACATTTATATGATATTACTTTTGGATTATTGTGTAACTTTTCATTTTTTATTTGATATAACTGATTTATTGCGTAGGCTAAGTCATAAATAAAAACACTTATGTTTTATAACTATAATTAACTTTACGTACATACGCAGCCAGCTAATTTGATATTTTAAAAACATATTTACATTTACAATTAAAAGTAAATTTACTTGATTATTTAAATAAATTTGTTTTTAAACACTAATCGTTTCTTTCAAAGTCGATTTATCAAAATCTACGCTATTCTAGCATTGAAATCATCTTTAAGCATATCATTTTTAAGCATGGGTAAAAAAAGCTAATTAATAATATAATTATGTACATTTTTTAATATGTTTTATATCTCTAACGTAGTTCATATTTTTTAGTTTATAATAATTAGTATATCATCCATAAACATTCATTTGATTTATCAAATGTATAAAATGTAAAATGTTATTAATGTATAATATGTAAAATGTTATTATATATTGACCGAGAACAAATATCGAAGTCTATGTGAGACTGTATATACTTCTATTATAATTATTCTTGAAAAGGTTGGAATCAAGAGAACGATTCAAGTTACTCCACTACCTTCTTGGTCGGTTTGAATTCCTATTTTTCTTCACATAATTTTCTTATTTTTCTCATCTCGTCTCGTCTCTCGATCTTCAGAAAGTCTAGACTCGGATGTTACTTGTAGAAGACATATTGATGCAAGTTAGAAGACATGAAAGTAAAGAAAAAATATTTAAAAAAGATTATTATTTTAAAATAAATATTATTTATTTATTTATTTATATGAATTTTTAATTTAATAATAAAATAACCAGTTTAATTATACTACTTCTATTTTAAAACTATTTTTTAGGTTGGGTAATGTTTGTTAAAATTTAAAAGATTATAACTTATTTTTATCAAAAACTTAATAAGGTAAAAAAATCTATTTTAATAATAAAGGAAATGAAATTTATTTATTATAAAAGGAAGTAAAATACATTTAAATAAACAATTTCACATTTTAAAAGTATATATTTATTAAAATAATGTTTATAATTATAGTATGAGTTAAGTTATTGGTAGTTTCAAAAATTTATTTGTACTAAAATCGGTAACTTAACAAATTTCCAGTATTTTTCCACCACAAAATTTAATAAATATAATAACTTGGTATTTACATACTTTGATTATTTTTAAATTATATTAACTTTGCATTATCACATGCTAGTCTAACTAAATATCTTAATGGCATGTATTACATTAATTAAAAAGTCAGAATTATCAGCACCAAATTAATAGATTTATTAAATAACGGTAAGTCCCATCTTAAATTCCAAAGCCAAGTTTTCTCATAACTGCTCCAAACTAAATGTTAATTAATTTTTATTCAAAAGGCTACATATTTCTAAAAGTTAAAAGTGACGTCGTATTGAAATGCTGGATTTTATTTTATTTTTTTTATTTGTAAAATTCATTAAATTAATATTTTTTATATCAATTACACTCTTACATATATTTAATACAATCAAAATTTTAAATAATTTAAACATATATTGTGTGGATTCACCGATTAGACTATATATATATATATTTGTTTATTTATTTTATTTATTTTTTTAAATTTTTTTTTTTTGAAGCAGAGATGAAGGTGAAAATGAAGCAAAGTGTGAGCGAAAAAACTGTAGGTGGAGAGAGCAATAATGAGTACTTCCCATTAGTCAATCATAATAGGGTTTATTAATGGAAAAGGTTGAATGGGTGAATTGATTTCAACAGTTTTTGCTGCAGAAGCAGCGGCGACGGAGGCCTTCACATTTGCCACCGGTGAAACCTTCGGTGAGACAGACGGTTGCACAGTTGTCGTTGCTGAAGCATAAACCTTTGAACGCTTGGCTTTCCGACCAACATAGTCTCGCCTCTGCTCTCTTCACCGCCACATCTGTTTAATCAATCCATTCGTTAACTTCACACCATTTCATTCACACAAACACAACTTAATTACTTTGTATCTATATCTTACCAGCGGCTAAGACTAAGAAGAGAAGGAAGATAAACCCAAGAGTTTTCCGCTCCATCACACGCCAATTCTTCAAGCTCTTCCTAACTCAAAGTGATGATATTGTTGCTCTTTCACCCTTAAACTTCTTTATATAATATCAAGGTAGCTTCATCTCGGACGCGTAATCATATCATTACCATCACAACTCACAATTTTTTTACACAAATCAAATTACAATTCTCAATACTATTATTTTAATTTTTTTTATTTTATTTAATTCTAAACTTATCATTTATTATATATATTTATTTTTAAATCCATCACATCAAAATTGTATATAACTCTAAAAGTTATCAAAGTATTATTTTTCATTTGGGATTGAGATGACAGAGATGATTTCACATGCAAAGATGTCATAAACCCATTTGGAGAAGGATAATGATATTTTGACAACTCACATTTTTTATACAATCAAATTATAACTCTCAAATTTATTATTTTAATATTTTTATATATTATTTAATTCTAAATTTATCATTTATTATATATATTTATTCTAAACATCACCATAAATTATATACAATTATAAGATTACTAAAATATCAATTTTTCATTAAAACTAACCCAATCTTTGGCATCGTGTGCTGGAAAGCTTGCGTTTTTTTAGTTCCTACATTAAATACATTTATTGGGGGTTGAGTATTATAATTTTAATTTGAAAAATTATAGTGTCACAATTTGTATATAGTTATTAATGTGATGAATTTAAAAATAAATATTGAAATTAAATAATATAAAAAAAGTATTGAAATAATAGTATTAAAAGTTGTAATGTGGTTGTATAAAAAAATATTGATTATTAATGTATTATTACTTTTTTATTTTAAAGAAAATATTTAATTTCGTTTCTAAAATATTAAGGTGGTAGTTGATGGGTGTTTCTTTTGTATAATTTTTTGTTGTTATGAATGTAAATTTTTGAATTTTTAAGGAAGTGGGGCAAATTTCTCTGTAGCTAAATAAGATTTTTTTGGAATAATTATAAATATAGAAAAGTCATAGGATTCCGTAAGGAATTCATATCAATGTGGTACATTTATGACATATTAAAGATAAAGTTGTATTAAGATGTTTATTCTAAAATCATGTACCTTAACATATCAGAAAAATTGTATCACGTTGAATAATTTTTTTACATCCATTACTTTTTAAAAAACAATTATAATTTAAAAAAAAATGGAAAAAATTACCATATTTTCGTGAAACAGCCTAAATTTTTTTACTATGTAAATAAGAGTGAAAAAAGTATCAATACTAAAATTTAATTATTTATGTGGATTTCTGTTGAGAGTTTAGCTAATGGAAAAGTGAAGCAGAAAGCAAAATTTGTAAAATCTATTGCCATATAATTAATATGAGTTTATTAAAATTAAAAAAATTTGTTATTATATAGAAATATTTTTCTTTGTACTTTCAAGAAGAGTTTCTTAGGTTATTTCTATTAATAAAACTTATTTTGAATTCTTTGCTCACTTTCTTTTGGTCCCCCGTGTCACATGTAAAACATGCTTTAAATATGCCTTTACTAATAAAAAAAATAGAGTCATTTAATTTTTATATATAGTAAAAATATAAAATTAAATATAATAAAGAATGGAAAAAAATAACGATAAGGAAGTGAAACACAAAATCTTTTATTGATTTCTCACCTCTTCTATTTCATTTTTTGAAGAAATAAAATAACTCTCTTTTATTATAGATCTCACAAGTCTTTTGAACATAAATTCTTTCTAGGAACGTAAAATGAAATTTTAATTGTTATGTATTTTCTATAATAAATTTTTAAATGTGACTTATTTATCATACATTTTTTTATATTTTTTTTGTTAATATTTAATTAGATTTTATAGTTCATTTTTTAAGTGAATAAGAGAAGATTAATTTAAAATTTCTACTTCGAAATTTTGTCATGGATGCTCTAACTATCCATATTTCAAGAATTTATCAACAATGCTTGAATTATATCATTCTTTGATAAAAACAAGAAAATGAATTACATGATTTGATTAATCACTTAATTTGTCTTATCTTAACTCTCTATATTCCTATAACTACAACAGAATCATAGTTTTGTTTAGTGAAGATTATAAAAATAAGATTACCAAATATAATGAAAGATTAATTTCTTATTGACAATATACTTATTTACATTGAAGAAGAAATAACTGGAGATTATTATTGACAGAGTTTTTAAAATAAAATAAAAAATAACAATCTTTTAGATATATCTGATTTTTTTTAGTTATAATTATGCTAAAATATGTACTATTTGTTATCTATACCTATATATAAAGGGGATTCCCTCTTTAACTGCTTTCAAAATTTTTCCTATTTTATCCTTAGATTGATATTTGGTTTTATTTCATTATTTTGGTTATTGCGTCATTTTCTACTTTTTAAAAATATTTGAAATAGATTATCGATTTTGAATTGAAAGATATGATTTATTTTAAAATTATGAGAGAGAAACAAATATTAGGAAATGTGAGTAGTGGCCAAAGTAGTGACAACAATTTTGAAATGTAACATCTTCTTTTTAACTTCTTTCATAAATATTTTAACTCCCCACTTCTTGGGTTAACCTGCATGATTCCCCTTTTAACTGTTAACTCCTTATAGTCATTTAATGGTGTTTCACCTTTAACTCCTTATAATAATTTATTATTTACATCTTTGTCTCCTTTTCCCTTTCTATAATAATTTATTATTTACGTCTCTCTCTTCTTTTCCTTTTCTATTTTTTTTTCTTTCGGTTGGTTCTTCTATAATAATTTATTATTTACGTCTCTCTCCTTTTTCTTAACTATACCAACCTTTTTTAAAAATACCATTATCTTTGAGTTCTAATGTGATCATTCATTTTTTTAAATTGTTTTTGTTCAATATATCTGTAATATAAAAATGTGTATATTTAATTGTTGTGTAATAACAGAAACTTTTAGTAGATTTTAATTTGATTAAATTTTATATTTAATTATATAAAAATAAAATAAAAAATAAAAAATGCGGATACACAGACGCGAGAGCGCTGTGTGCCCGCTAGTATTAATAATATATATAAATTTTGAGTATATTTTCTCACTCAAATTTAATTTAATTAACGTAGTAACTAATTATTTTAATTTTTAAAATTAATTTTTATTTAATAATTTTTTTATTAGGTATGACATGAATATTACGTATTAGATAAACCCTTCTTTTAATAATAAGACATGCTCTCATAAAAAAGTTAACCACTAATTGACCCATTTTATTCATTATTTTTACGGATAAAAAAACTTTAATACCTACATTAATTTTAAAAAATGTAAATAAAAACTATTATTATTATATTAGATTTATATAATGTGTTAAATCATATTATTTATATATATATAATCTTTTATCTAATAGTACTAAAATCATTTTGAGTTACCGACGAATTTTACTGATGAATAACGACATTATCAACACAAATTCATTTGACATTTCGTCAATAACTTTATTAAAGATAAAAAAATATATTTTATTACAAGATATTGAACTAAAATTCAATGAATAGAGGAAATGTTAGTAATCACTACACCAAAATTATTTACTAATTTTTCTATGATTTTGTTATGAGATTATTCTTCTTACTATTAATTTTAATATTAACATTATTATTATAATTATTATTAGTAAATTTTTTATCAAGTTTATTAATATTATAATTTTACAACCATTCTTAGTTACAAATAAATATACAAATCAATTATCATTCTCACATGTAATTTACACATTTGTTATGAGAGAAAGAATAAAATAAAACACCGTATTATTATTTTATTAGTGTTGGAGATTTACATCGATCGATTGATTAAAGATAAAGACATTTCATAATATATAACTGAGTGTAAATCTCACTTTATAAGGTATTTACGAGGTTGAGTTATGTTTAAAGTTAACTTCTCAATATGGTATAGGAGCCATTTAAATTAAAGTTTATCGAAACGAAAGTTTGTTGAGCTTATCAGGTCACCCATTATCGTATTACTATTAAATCACTTATAAATATATTGTCTCACATATGAATTATCACTCTCGACACGTCAGAAATATATGGTTTCACACACGAGCTGTCATCTCTCAACACGTGAAAGGATGTATATAAGTAAAATTTTATAAATCGATTTGATGAGATTGAGTTAGACTTAAATTTATTTTTCAATAATTAAAATAATAAAATATTGTATTTCTTAGTTAGTTCACAAAAGAAACTAAATTCTTTCCATTTTTTATCTATTTTTATTTTTTTCGAGAACAAGTCTAATAATTTTTTATAATTATAATAAAATATTTTTACGGTATACTACTTTATTTTTCGAGAATAATTGGATGTGAAAATCAATACTAAAATGTGCAGAGAGAGTGAGAGAGGGGAGGGAGAAGATGATTGATGAATAGATGTTTATTTATTGAAAGGGGTGAATGAGCGAATTAAGTTTAACAAATTATGGTGCAGAAGCAGCGGTGTCTGGCACCTTCACATTTCCCACCAGTAAAACCTTCGGTCAGACACACATTTGCACAATTCCGGTCATTGAAGCATAAACCCTTGAAGGAGTGGCTTGGTGACTCGCATAGTCTCGCCTCACTTTTCATCACGCCCATATCTATACCAAACAAATATCTTAGTCAAACACACAACTTATAACAAAAAACACAACACAAATTCACGTATCTTATATTACCAGAAGCAAAGATTACGAGGAGAACCAATGCAAACCCAAGTGTTGTTTTACTCCCCATATCGATCAGACTCAATTGTTCAAAGCTATAACTACTTGATAAAGAAGAAATTGGGTTCTTTCTCCTTTGCACTTCTTTTCTTTATATAATGCTACTTGGGCTGAGATATCAGATTTACTCAACAGCAAGGATGCCACGTGTTTGCGCCAAGAGACATGCAACTCACACACTTCTCATGCTGCTGTAAACCTTTCCCTTCTTAATTCTTTAATATGCTTACTCTCTATTTTGTTTTTAATGGGAAAATATTTATTATATAAACTTCAAATATTTATACACATAAGGACAAAAGACAGCAAGGAAAAATAAATGTTTAATAAATTTATATAATGAATGGAGGTGGACCTGTATTCATTTTTTTTTTAATTTTTGAGTAAATATTTTATTTTTTTACGAATTTTATTAAAAAAAAAATCCCCAAAACCAAAATTTATATATGAAATAAAAAAGTTATTCCTTTATTTAGTTAAAGTCAGTGGAAATCAAACTTAGGAAACAACGACGATTTGACAGCCAACAAAATTATATAATTAGTTATATTTACTACTTTACTTTTTTTTTATAATTATGAAAAAATTTAATTTTTAATAATTATATTATATTTAGAAACAGATTGTCTTGTTAACTAGTGGTTAAAATGTCATTTTTTCAAGAAAAATAATAATAATAAAAAGCATATTAGCCTGCTTTATGAAGTAATGGACCCCACTTACGCGGTTGCATGCAATTGTAAAGCATGTGGTACTGAACTGTTACATTAAACACATTATGTGAGACTGTATGTATTCTGTTTTAAGTTTATAGTCCTCTAAGAAAGTTGTTTATTTGAAAAAAAAATCTTTAGATTATTTTAAATAATAATGCTTATTTGGAGATCATTACCTCTTGTTTTGTTTTGATCTAATTGAAACTAATTTTAGATACTAATAAAAATAATTAATTGTTAGATCATTACCTCTTGTTTTGTTTTGATCTAATTGAAACTAATTTTAGATACTAATAAAAATAATTAATTGTTATAATGATTTTAGAGACTAAACAAATTAATATTATTTAGATTAGTTTCTATTATTAATAAATAGTTTTTAAATTAGTATCTAATTAGCTATCAAGTTTTTTTTTACTAAATATAAAATCTAAATAATTGGTAATTAAAACATTAATAGTTAATTAAATATTAATTTAAAATTTATTTAATAATAGAAACTAATTTAGAAATCAATAATTTTATTAGTATCTAAAATAGTCTTTAATTTAATTAATATAGAAATTAATTATATTTTATCTATAAAATTGATTTTTATTTTTAGTATTATGTTGTTATGCGATAGGTTGGATTTTTTTTTAATTTGTAACTGTTGGGAGTAGTCTTAGCTCAATGTTTCTTTTTTAATTTAATAAAAAAATATTTAATATTTAATATTTTTTTCTTTAATAGTTAAATTTAGTAAACCCTTTACTATTTTTAATGGCCTGTGATATATTATATTTTTTTTATATTTGTCTCTTTATTTCTCCTTAATTCGTTGTTTTTAAGAAAGTAAAAAAATAATTGGTTTTACGGGTGCCAATCAAACCCCACTTTAGTGTAAAATTAAATTTTCATATGAATTAAAGATCTCTTTTAAGTTTATAATAACATAATAAATTTAGTGTATGCATTGGGGAAATCTGAACTATTTCTCCGTTAATATAAATACAAAATAGAAATTTATGAAATTAATAAGTATATAGAGCAAAATAGAATAATAAAAATGATAATCTTTAACAAAAAAAATCTCCTCATCTTAAGAAATAAAAACTTACAGGATTTAGTCTAGAAAAAATATTTTCACTATGAAAGTATGATTACAATATTTGTTTTTCTCATCCTACGAGGAAAACATTTAATCTCACACAACAATGATGAAATAAAATGTTCCTTTAGCCTCTTATTAGGATTTTCAATCACACTTTATGGTGAATATCAATTCTCTCATTTATTCTTTTTTGTTGTTCTTCTTACTTTATTGTGTTTATCTTTCTCACAAGTTTATTTTATATAAAAAATAAGAGAAAGACAAACTTCTTAATAAAAGGATAATGGATAATTAATGTTTTTCACATTTGTAAGATACATTTGAAAAGACTATCTTCAACTTTTTAGATTGAAGTTCATAGTCTTCCATAATATATTCAATTAATTAATTACCAAAATTTATTAGTCATAGTCTTCTATTAATTAAGGAAGATTTCCAATATACATTAACACTACAAGAAAATCATTAAATATAAACCAATTTTAGAGACAAAAAAAATAATTAGTTATTATAGTGACTAAATTAAAGACTATTTTAGAGACTAAAAAAATTATTTTTTTTATAAATTAATCTCTATTATTGATAAATAGTTTATAAATTAGTATCTAATTAGCTACCAAAATTTTTGTTACCAAATTTAGAATTTAAATAATTGGTAGTTAAAACTTGGGTAGCAAATTATATATTAATTTAAAAAATATTTATCAATAATAAAAACTAATTTAGAAATCAATAATTTTTGTAGTCTCTAATATAGTCTCTAATTTAATCACAATAGTAACTAAATATTTTTGTCTCTAAAATTAGTTTCTATTTAATGATTTTATTGTAGTGTGAAATATTATTTTGTTAAATTAGTTATAAAATTCGTATTTTAAATAGTTAAAAAATATCATAAAATAAACAATTTAATACATGCATTATTATAAAATCTTTAAATAGAAATCAATTTTAGGGAAAAAAAATATTCATTATTGTAGTGATTAAATTATATACTATTTTAAAGAATATAAAAATTATTAATATCAAATTGATTTATATTATTGATAAATAATTTCGAAATTGATATCTAAATAGTTAACATAATTTTAGTTATTAACTATCTAATTATAAAATTGATAGCTAATTAAATACTAATTTAAAAATTATTAATTAATAATTTTTTAGTCTATAAAATAATATATAATTTATTTAATATAATAAGTAATTATTATTATTTTTTTAAATTATTTTCTATTTAATTATTTTCTTTTAACGATGAGTTTTATAATATTGGTTAGAGGGAGAAGATCATCATTATATTTTCTATAAAAAATTTGTATAAGGTTCAGTTTATTAACTTGATTCTTTCGCTGATAAAATTAGAAAACAAAAAGGAACTATTGAATTAAAAATATCAACACTGCCATTTAAAACTCGTACTATTTTTCGTTTGAAATTACTTGAAAGTTTTCTGCGTTCGTTTTCCAGTGTCATGCATGTTTTAGCGTTCACTGTCACGGAGAAAGAAAGGCAGAATTAACAGTCCATTAACTAATCCTTATCATAACACCATTTTAAATCGATTGATCTTGCTAATGGAGAAATATATAAGATGGTATCATATATATATTTATTACTGGTAGAAGATGTTATTAGGTATGACACTTGGTATGGTGTGAGCCCTGTATAGTAATGGATGAATCTCAACAATTTTTGGTGCAGAAGCAGATGTGACTGAGGCCTCCGCAGTCGCCGTCGTCAAAACCGTCGCCCTTGCAGTAATTTGCACAGATGTCGTTGCTGTAGCATGCACCAGTGTACTTCCGGCTTTTAGTCCGGCAAATTTTCCCCTCTGCTCCCTTCACCGCCACCTCTGCTTCATTCATTCATTCTTAAATTAAGAAAAACAATTCTATTGTATCAAATTAATAATGAACACGCAAAATAGGTTAATCTTAATTACCAGCAGCTAAGACAAGGAAGAGCACGAACAAAAACCCCAATGTTTTCCTCTCCATTAGATGAGAATCTATATATAAACAGATAGATATATACTATTGAATGGTTGAAGCTCTGACTATGGCAGGAAGTGAGGAAAATGTTGTGTTTTGGAAGTTCTTATATAGAGATTGCAGTTGGAATCAGAGTTTCACGTAGCCCTACAAAACGACACTTTTTCACACACAAAAGAATGCCACGTCAATGAATAGACATGTGTCCTAGTCTTTTCAATTTTATAAATGATGTTTAAATATAAATATATATAATAAAAGATAAATTTATAATTAATTATAAATTATAGGTTCTCCACGTATCATCACTTTTTCAATTCAGATTTATTCTATACTTAAATTTTCTGAAAGAAAAATATTAATTTGAAAAATGCATATGGAAACACATCCGTTTAGAATTGTGATTTTATCAAAATTGTTTCATTTTAATAAAAATGTATTCTTCAAAATTGATGTTGGATTGTGAATATATTATTAAAAAAATATTAAATAAAAAATATTTTTATGTATTAAAATAATTAATTACTATATTAATATTATTTAATAAACTAAAAAATTATTAGTATCTAAAAAATTATTAGTATCTAAAAGTAGTTTATCTAATTATTTAATTATAAAAATTTTAGATATTTTTAGATATAACTAATTTAAAATTTAAAATATTAATAACTAAAATCTTAATAATTAATTTAAATATAAGATTAGTTTTATTAATTTTTTAAAGATTAATTTAAATGTAAAATATTAATAACTAAAATTTTAGTAGTTAATATAGAAATCAATAATTTTGTAATCTTTAAATTAGTCATTATAATAATTAATTATTTTTTATTTCTAAATTTAGTTTGTATTTAATTATTTTGTAGTGTATCGACACTATTACTATTAGAAAATCATGAAAGATAAATCAATTTTTATAAAAAAAAAATAATTAGTTTCAATAGTAAATAAACTAGAGACTATTTTAGAGACTAAAAATTTGGTTTCTAAATTAGTTTATATTATTGTTAAATAGTTTTTAAATTGGTATCTAATTAGCAACCAAGATTTTTGCTACCAAATTTATAAACTAAATAATTGATAGTTAAAACCTTGGTTACTAATTAGATAACAATTTAAAAACTATTTCACAATAATAGAAATTAATTTAGAAACTATTTCACAATAATAGAAATTAATTTAGAAACGAATCTTTTTTTTTAATTTCTAAAATGATGTCTAATTTAATTACTATTGCAACAAATTATTTTGGTATCTAAAAATTGGTTTCTATTTCATGATTTTTTTGTTGTGTATTTGATTGTATCATATTAATTTTTATTTTATTTCAATGTTTTTATTTATATTTTATTTGATTATTGAGAAAAAAAAAATAAAAAAAAAAAATAAATATATATATATATATATATATATTTAAAATAGACAAAATAACTTCTGTTTTTATGATTTAGAATTTTCTTGTAGACTCTGAGTCAATGAAAATTTAATAAAAGAAAAAAACGACCTCATATTCTGTGCTATTTTAACGTTTGCTTCTTGTTTATTGGTCAAGGAAACGTACACATGTTAATTGCTATATTAAGTGGGTCTAATGTGATTTTACTTTTAAGAGGAAAGTCCATTTGTATACTTCTTTTCAGCAGGAATAGAACAGGTATCTAACCGTTGTATTTGCATAAGTATGTAAATATTTGTATACATCTTTATAATTATTTTTTAAAATTAATTCTTTAATTTTTTTATTAAATATCAATTGATTTAAAAATACAAAATAATTAATTATTATATTTATTAACTTAAATACTATTTTATAAACTAACAAATTATTAATTATCTAAATCTTAATGATATTTAATCAATAAATACTAGTTGTTCTAACAGGATGTTTGAAGTAAGGAACTCTTTGGACTTATGATTATATGGACTTGGGCTCACTTTCAGCTACTAGACTGGAGGTTGTTGGATTTGGATTTACTCTTGGTTGTTAGATTTGGACTCACTCTCGGTTGGGTGGATGTACCTGCAAGGTACTCTGATGAGAAAGTCAGAATCAATTTGCTTAATTAATCTAAAAAACATTATACATTCATGTTAAACATATTATCTATTTAAAGTGTTCATTATTGGAGGTGTCAGTATATCTGAGATGTCAAGTTGCATAATAATGTCTAACATAAAATTTTTTATTTAAATAAAAAGTGTTTATTATTGAATTTTATTAACTTAATTGGGTTTTTACTTTTTACACCCTTAATATTAAGGGTGTGTAAGGTCGTGTGTAAGGCCCTGTTTGCATTGCATTGAGGGGTGCACTATTCACGCGGAGAGATGTGAGAGTGCACCCACGTTTGTTTCTAGTGATTGGTGAGGGGGGAGGAGCTGTTTTGGTGCTTCTCATTTATGAAGAGAAAGTGCAATGAGAGAAAAGAAAGCCACATATTTACATTTTTACCCTTAATAAGAATAAAAAATACATTTAAATATTTAAATTCTAAAATTATAAATAATAGAATTTAATCATATATTATAATAATTTAGATTTTGATTTATTAATGAAAATAAAAAATCTATTTAAATATTTAAATTCTAAAAATATAAATAATAGAATTCCATTTTAATAGAAAATTTTATTTCAAGTAAACTGTAAATATCCAAAAAAATATTAATATATTCATAATAAAAAAATATTAAATATATTTTTAATAAAAAATACTTATATACCTTAAAATGTAAATACATTTATAATAAAAAAAAGTATTATTAATATTAACAATATAAATATTAAAATAATAAATTGAAAATTTATGATATATTTTTTAATTAAATATTATTTATTTAATGTATTAGTTATAATTTTAATTCAATACTAGTATAAATAAATAACTACACTGATCATTACAAATTAGAAATCAATTAATAAGAGAGAATTTTTTAATGATAATTAATATATTGCAAATTTTAAACAAACGATGTGAGATATTAACTTTTTTTAATAAGTTTCCTATCAATAAAATATTTTTAATAAACCTATAGTTTATAGTTTTTTTACGGTTACTTATCTTTATCCAATTATATTATTTAGATAACTGATACATATGTGTAAATATATTAGAATATTTTATAACGGTTATGACCATATACAATGTAAAAACGGTCTACTCTCTAATTAAAAAGATATTCTCATTTCTGTCATTTCAAAAGAAATTTTCAGATATATTTATATTTTTTTAAGTATCAATGTTTTACGCATTAGAGATAAAATAAAGCATAATTTCTCAAACCACAAAAACTCTGACTAGCTTGAAGGTTTTGGTTCGTCTATACTATTTCCCTAATTACAAAACATATATTTTTTTCTTCATTTTAAGTTATTTTAAATATTATTTCATTGATTGAGACCAAATTACCCTTATTAATTTTAAAATTTTAATTTTAGTATCAGTATTTCCTCTTTAAGTGAGAAATTTGATGCTATTACTTATTCAATAATATAGCGGAGAATATGTCTGTTGTGTCTAAACTTCAGAAGACACGATTTTGAAACCCCATAGCTGTTCCATCTGAACTTAAAAGTGAAGATTCATTTTCTTTTGTACAAACTACTCTATTTTGAAGTCAAAGTATTGGATCATGTCTGCATGTACAACACAATTCAGAAGCTTATCAATGGAGGGCAGCAAAAGCCACCATTTCTCACTTCATCCATGGAGAAAAAGGCACCAGCAATGCAAAACTTATTTCCATTACATATATAAACCACAGATAAAACTGATTACATCCTCAGCAGAACAAGAAGATGGAGCCATAACTAGATCACAACATCATACTTGCTCGCCACACTGCGTTAATGAAAGACACATGCAGGCCATATAGATATATATATGATGGCCATAAATATAACTACTTAGCCACTAATTAAGCACCCCAACCCCATTCTACATAGGCATAGTACTAGTAGTGGTGGTGCTATATTTATTTATGATCACATAATATGATATATGAAAAGGGTTTTGTTGTTAACTTCAACAGTTCAGTACGCAAAAGCAGCGGCGAGTGAGGCCTTGGCACTTGCCTCCCATGTAGCCTACATTCCTGCATGAACGTGCACAGGTGAAATCAGCTATGCATCTTCCCCACCCCTCCTTCTTCGTGAAGCAAGTTTTCGCTTCTGCTTTCTTCACCGCCACATCTGATTTCACATTAATCACTCAAATGGTTAATCAAGAGTTCGTCAGACACATGTATATATTGCAAGGAACTATATATGCATCTTACCAGAAGCTAAAACAAGGAGGAACAAGAACAAGAAGCTGAGTGTTTTCCTTTCCATGAGTGATGAATTGTTGAGGTGGAAGTGAAGAAAGTGTGGGTGTTGAGATGTTGTTATATAGAGTGAATGTGGGAGAGAATGGGTAAGAGGTGGAAGATAAGTGTGACATGCAAAGGAACGACGTGTGCGTAGAGAAGGGTTGTAAGCTGCCACGATAAGGTTTGTGGAAACGCAGGTCCAATGGGAGAACAACAGAATGACTACACACATCGGTGCCATTGTAAGGTGTGCTTCTTGATACCTTCAACAGATTTATTGTGCCTCTGTGTAGGTTTACTTTTCAGGTTGTACATTGAAATTTGCAACTGAATTAATGGTTGAGTGGAAAATCGAGGTATGCATGCAAATCTTTTTTGGAGGTTTGTTCTACACTGTGTGTGATGTTCATGTAACAAAGAAATCCATGGTAGATGTCTACTGTAGGAAAATTAGTTCCACCATAATAAGTAGGGGGAACCAAAAATATTAAAAATAAGATATTTGTTGTCCTTACTTAAGATTTTCTTCTAAATAAAATACGCTTGCATAAAATAACAATTTGTTTATTAGGTTGAATTTGGTATCAATAATAAGAAGATTTTGTAGGTTTCACGTTTTATTTGATAGTTTTCTCCTAATTTATAATTTTGATCAATAAATTTTAACAAATTTAAAAGTGTGTTGGAAAAAATAAGTTAAAACAAATGGTACATTTTCTACTACATTAAATGTGTGTTTGGGTTATAGTTCAGTTGAATTCTAACCCTTTTTTTAAGGCAATTACTTTCTCCACCCGATCAATTGCTTCCTGCACCCAACGTAACTTTTAAAATCCAACTTTGTCCTTGTTACGGATATTAATATCTGGAAGTCGCAGATTTGTTTATGGACATCAATATCCAGAAGTCACATAATCAACTGCGGATAAAAATATCTGGAATGCAATAATGAACTATGGATAAAAATATGCGAAAGTCAATAATAAACTACAGATAAAAATATGCGGAAGTCAATAATGAACTACAAATGAAAATATTCGGTAGGTATGTCAGTGTACCTTCACTTCTTCGATGATGGTTCCTTCTCCGACTTTAGATACTGACCATGGTGGTTGCTGCTCTGTCTGCGATGATGAAGGTCACTGACGGTGAAGCAAACGAACGGAGACGAAGGTGGCTGCGGCTGCTGCTTCACGCACAAACAAAGAAGAAGAATAATAGGGTTGGGTACATGACATTGCACTACAAGAAAATCATGAAATAGAAACCACTTTTTAGATACCAAAATAATTAGTTACGATAGTAACTAAATTAGAAACCATTTTAGAAACTAAAACAAAAATTGGTTTCTATATTAGTTTCTATTATTGTTAAATAGTTTCTAAACTGATATCTAATTAGCAACCAAGGTTTTAACTACCAATTATTTAGTTTCTAAATTTGGTCTCTAAAACCTTGGTTGCTAATTAGATACCAATTTAGAAACTATTAAACAATAATAGAAACTAATTTATAATCCATTTTTTTTTTTAGTTTCTAAAATGGTTTCTAATTTAGTTACTATTGCAACTAATTATTTTGGTATCTAAAAATTGGTTTCTATTTCATGTTTTTCTTGTAGTGTTGGGTGTAGATCACACTTTGGTATTTTCAAATTCATTAAAGGTAATTTGGTCTTTTTCTATATGTGATTGGGTGTCAGTCCAAATTGATCGGGTGCGGGAAGAATCAGCCTTTTTTTAATCCGTCACTTTTAATTGGTATCCGTAAAACACTAAATATTTTGGGAGAAATTGCAAAAGCCTCTTTTAATTTTTTTTTTCTAACATTTATCAATTTTTACTTTATGCACATGTTATCCCTTTTATGATTAAAATAAGGAACGATATTTCTTCAATTGTGAAGTTTTTTCTTTCATCGTTTTTATAACATTTTTATTGCAATAGATCATTAGGAGTAGAAATTAAAAAAAGTAACGCGAATACATCATTGATGTATTGTTTATGCAACTATTAAAAAGCTTTGTGTTTAGATTGAATTGAGAATTTGTGGAGAGAGAGTAGATTAGAGAGGATGTATGAGAAATGTGTGAGTTGTTTCGATTGAGGGATGATATGATAAATTTGTAAGAATGGTTTATTAAAATTTGTGAGTGATGTGATAGTTAAAATATAATTATTTAATTATTAAATAAATTAATCTAATATTTAATTTTTTATATTGTGTATATATAATTATATTAATAATTATAATAGTTATATTTATGAAATGACCAATATCATTTCATGAAATATTGCGAAATTATATTTTAAGGGTATTAACGTAAATTACACATCATATGTGGACATCCTTCTTAATCTTTGTATATTTGAAAAGAAAGAAAAATTCATGTAACATTCTTTTTGCACTTTCACCTTCAAACATGTTGATCCAAACAAAAGATTCTTCCACTCGTCGATCCTCACTCCCACTCGTTGATCCAAACAACAGATTCTCCATTAGTGTATACATTTTATATTTTTATTTTATTTTAATTATATTTTAGAATAGAAAAGTAAAAATAAAGTATTCAAATGATAAAAAGTATATCAGTACAACACATTAAAAATACTTGTATTTTTCAATAATAAAAATATATTATAAACTATCCACTATTTTTTATATAACCATTATTAGTAATTGTATTTTCTTGAAAAATAAAAAATATAGAACCACACAAAAAAATCATTAGTTAATGCGTGGGTTCAAGGTTAACATGCTAACAATTAAGTAATATTTTATATTATGATTAATTTTATCGAACTAATAAAACACGAAGTCATGATACGTTAATAACATGTAAATTTATACCACCATTCTACAGCTATTTTTACTAATTTTTATTTAAAAATTTAATTCATATCTTAATTTAATATATTTTTTAAGAAATAATTGTCAAACTGATGTTCATTAAACACGAGATTAATAAAAAAAATCACACATAGTTAACATGTTCAGAAATAATCTAAGTATAAGTAAATAAAAAGAAACAAACAAACAAAAATCTATTCTACTGCACCATACAACAACAACTAAAAGAGTATATATTGTAATTCTTGTAAAATTATATTAATGCTAAAAATTATTTACTGAATGGGCACATAAAGGAGTTTAGTTATATTAATGCTAAAGGAGTGTAATTCTCTCTTTTTTTTATTGGTAAGAGATGGAAAAAAATACAAATGAAAGCTGTGGTATTGAATTAGTAGGAGATGGAAAAAAAATATAAAAAAGTGAAATATATAATAAATAATGTGATAGAGAGAAAAATGGAGTAAAAGAAACATTTATAAATTATAAGGGTCTTAATTTAGACGTGTTTTGTATTTAATTTGTCATATTTTAGGTATAAAAATAATAAGGTATATAAAAAAATAGTTAACCAAGCTAAAATGTTAAATAATAAAAAATAATCAATAGAAGATATTTTTGTATTAATATAAAATAGGCAATAAATACTTCTCAAAATATAATAAATTGGGTTTATCCCAAGATACTTAAACCAAACAATCAAATCAAGCAGATAAAATACAATTAGTTTGAAGTTGATTCTATCATGCAAACCTTTTAGAAAAATAAAGGGGTACAAAAAGAAAACCTATCCAATTTGACACGTGTCCCGTGCCTTATTTGTATGGGCCAAATTCAAGACTTCAAAACACAGACTGCGAAATTTACGAGTCCAAGCTAGGCAATTGCTTCCTGCACCGTATCACTGCACCCAATCATAGGGGAAAAACCGAAAATACCCTTAAAAAAATGGGGTACATATAAAATTACATTCCAGACCTTCTTTTCCGAAACACAATAATCTCTTCTGGATAATTCTTTCCAGAATGTATTATTTTCAATTTTTGATTTTTTTATCTGGAATGGGATTTTGATTTTCTTTTTCCGGATTTTTATATCCGAAACACAAAAATCTCTTCCGGATTTATTTTTCCAGAATACATTATTTTCAATTCTGGACTTTTATTTCCAGAATAAAAGGTATTTTCGGAATTTTGAAATTGTGTTGGTGCAGGTTCAAAAGTGTTGGGTGCAGGGAGCATTTGCCCCCCAGCTATGCTGCTCTTCCACTCTTTTCGAAAATTTTCGTCTATCCAAATTCTCACATATAAATTAACTAGTTAAATACTTGGTCCCCTACGATTATTAGTTTATAATTTTTAATATTTTTATAATAATTTTTAATACAATTTTCCTACTTGATGTACGCAATTTTTTTAATAAAATTACCCTAAATTTTTTGCTTCACATATAAGATATATAATTACTAATTTTCCTACAATCATTCTATTTATTTAACTTTTAATTTTTAATATTTCTTACATCTCATTAGTAAATTTTAATTTATTTTTTTTAATACGTAAAAAAGTATGCTATAATATATATAATAAAAAAATCAAAGTACGTATAGAAGACAAAGAGAAGCACTTTATTTCCGTTATGACATAGCTGGTGGAGAATTACAAGGCATGAAATTACATGACTGAGAAAAAGGTAGATAGAAAAAAAGAAATAAGTTGAAATTAGTGAACTAAAGTAGCAACATCTTCTCACTTTGTTTCTTTCTTTGGAGTCTCTGAATGTTGAGTGCTAACTCTGCATCTCTTTATTAATCATAAAAACACACATAACATCTTTGGAAACCATGCCACTTTACTTTTACACTTTCCCTTATCATACAAACCCTTTTTTTTGTCACTTTCACTTCTCAACACCCAAATCGACAACTCCTAACGTTAAGACATTGCAACATTTCACATTTCACATTTCATTTTCAACTTCAAATATTCTCCTTTCCTTCATTTTTATCTTTTCATCGGAATTGGATTCCCTCGGATCCTCGTCTCCTTTAATCTTTTTCTTTTTCGAAAAACAATTTTTTTATCGTTGCCACTTTCAACGATTATAAAAGATTATGCAAGTAGACGAAGGTTTAGAGGGAAATGATTGCCCAAGGATTCCAAAACATTTTATATTTTTAAAATCAGGAAAAAATGATGGACATTTTATATGATGTCAAGTCATTCTTACATTTTCTTAAATGATGATAATAATATATGAAATTTGTAGTCCGAATTCAGTTTTCCAAAAACTGATTTCTCAATATTAACAGTAAAGAAATCTATTATAGTAAACAATGTTATTAATTTTTGAGTTGTTGTGATTTATGTTTAAAGTATTTGAAGTGAGTTATCCTTAAAAGAAGAAAGAGAGAATGAGCAGTGAATCTACTTAGAGAAGAAAGATTAATGGTGATCTGACAGGCATGATGAAGGAGGAAAAAGTAGGAAGATGTTTGAAGCATTTGCCTAACTAAAGAAACAAAAACATTTCTATAACATTGGTGCCTGGCTGGTCTGTGAATCATGCTCCTCCTGCACTTCATGCCTTAAAAGGATCAAAAGTTTGTTTGAAAAAAGAAGCCTAACAGTGTCTAAAGAATTTTTAAACGGATCAAAAGCTAGCTAGTTTAGAGTAATCAGTGGTCTTTATGATGAAATTCGGTGCACAAAAGTTAAAGCACCCACCATACTCACATTCAATATCTTCATATTTCTCAATTTACACATGCCACTTCTTCATGCCAAATTCAACTTTTTCTTCTTCTTCCCTAAATACATTAAGATTTATTAATATATAGATCACTTAGAGATTAGAATATTTAATAATAATATATATCTTGGTCTCAATCTCATCTTATAAACTGGTTTACGATGTTGAATTAGACTTAAAATTCATTTCTTAATATAGTATTAGAGTTATTATGAATTTATAGTGTTTGTTGTCCTTGTCAGATCACCCGCTATCGAACCGATATCAGACCATCCATAATATTTAGTCTTACACACAAGTTGAAAGTCTCAAAGTGAGAAAGGTATGTTGAAAATCCTATATCGAGTAGAGATTAAGACATTCCATAGTATATAGAAGTAAATCTCATCTTATAAATCGGTTTACACGATATAAGTTAGACTCGAAATACACATCTTAGCACTTATATCCAAGTCACCATTGTTCCCTCAAATAAATAAAAAGATTAAAATGACAAAGAGTGAAAAAGTAAAAATAAAAGTTACCCATTTTTTTTAATTGGAAGAATATAGTTTATCTTCCTTAAAATTTCCTTTTAAATCTTTTTAATGGATACGTATATGTAAATTTAATTGCAGAAAGATTAAATAAAAGAGGTGAACGTTATTTGTGGTTGGTTAGATGTTGTAAGTAGTTGTGGTAGCCAAGAGTCGTCGGGCTGGTGCCAGCAAAAATAGTTGTCATAACACATGCCAATCATAACACTTTCTAACATATTTATCAATCTTAGAACAATAAATTAGACTCTCTCTTTACCCTAAAATTATTTTTTAAATTATCTGTTGTTTCATTATAATATAATAGAAGTATTTGTTAACCCACCAAAAAGATTTTTTTTTCAATGTCATACATTTTTACACTTTTTTCAGAATAAATTCCTATTTAAAATGGTGTGTATTGAATCCTTATTAATTATTCTTAAATTTTTTGAAAAGTTTACTTTAGTTTCTGAACTTAAAAAAAAGTTATTCGCTGAAATTCTCATAAAATGGTAACGGAAAACTATTAAAATGAATATATATTTTTTTTGAAGTTAAAGTAGAGTGATTAACTTGGTCTCGTGATCAATTTTTTTCTAAATATTTGTAGATTTTTTGGTTTCTTTATTGTCAACGTCGAATACTTATATCGGACAACGACAGTTGTATGATACTTGTAGGACATGTATACATGAAGTGTCCAATTCAAAAAGTATTAGTTGGATTTCTGACAATTCTAGTATGGTTATAACACAATTCTAAAAGTAAAAAATACATTAATTTTTTAAAAATTTAAATGTATTATATAATTTTTTATTATAATTATAAAAATAAGAAATAAATCATTTTGAACCAAAGATATATTTCTATTCCAAAAAATAATTCGAAAGTTGTGCACATAAATCTTTATTGTCAATTTATATAATTTATAATTATATAATATAAATTTTTGTTTTCTACATTTTAAAAATTGTATGTGCTACATTGCTAATGACAACTATTTGAGAATAAAGAAAACATAATATTAAATTTAAACATTTACCTCCAATAACTAGAAATATAATTATGAATTAACTAATTTTTAATTTTACAGAATTGAAGTTAGAATTAAATTTCCAATTTCGATATATGCATAAAAAATGGAAACGTTCAGATATAATTTTAAACAAATTTATTCTGACAGTTCTCAGATATAAACATGTTTTTAAAACTGAATTTGTTTCAGAAACTAAGTTTAGAACACCCAAAGGAAAATCCAAATATGGTGTAAGTTGGTGTAGAAAGTGAGTCCCTCATTCAAAAAGCTGATCCAATACTTAACCACAATGGAAAAAAACAACGTGACACAGTATTACAGAAGTCCACAGCCATTATAGACATTCACATCATCACTTTTTTTCCCTGATGGGAACACAGATCATGACAGCTCTCAAACACTTCATGCTTTAGGTACAGACAGAGCGACACAGATAGAGGTCCCACCAAAAATTACATGATATTCATAACATACAAACAGTGCAACAACTCCTCCATATTATGAATAAGAACAACTCAAAAGATACCCCAAATTCAGAAAGGGAACTTCGTATTTATCTTCACTGATAACAGCAACAGTAAATAATCATACCAAGAAAAACACTGAAAGGGGTGTATATAAATTATATAATATGGTTGGACACATAATAATAATAATAATAATAATCATTGAAACAAAAAAAACAAAAACAAAAACTTTATATTCATATATGAACAGCAGGAAAGTTAAAATTAATCTTTGAAGCTCTGGTGTCTTGGTAAAAGTTGATGCAGGAATGTAAGCAAGCAACCAATTCAGGTACTGTTCTTCCCTTTCCCACTTGCACATAAGCATAATGAGAACTTTAATCTGAGGGGGAAGGCTTGGTCTTCAAGCGGTACAAGAGCTTCTTCTTCTTGGAGCTTGTGTTGTCAATTGTGAGAACAACTTTTCCAGGTTCACCAACCTTAAAACTGTTGCAAACCACTGGCTCTTCTGATGAAGCAACCTTTCTAGCCTTCTGGACAATTACTGTATAGCTTCCTTCTGAATCTGGCACAAATTCTGCACCATAGCTTACTTCCCACCCTATTACTCTCAGCTCCCAAGAGAGTAAACACTTCTGCACGTTCACATCACACATACACAAAGATAAGTAAATAAAACCATTCTGCCAAACATTCTTATCAAGCTTCTATCTATTCATCAATTGCAATAATAAGGTACAGTGTAGGACTTAATTGCTACACGTGGATTTAATTTGCAGATATAAGTCCTATAACTGCTTCTAATAATAAGTATAAGCTGTAGAACTTAAATATGCAACCCTATACATTGATGGACATTAATGTCAAACTCATAATCATTAATTAGTTATCTACACTTGATAGAGTTTATGGGCTGTTGAACCTTTTTTGTCCTCTTGGACTTTTATTCTCCTCTCCTCTTTCCTTTTTCTCTTTTTTCTCTCATCAAACAGTATTGAAATATCTGACAAATTTAATATTCAACATTACCTTATCTTTTTCACAACCTAGCTTATCAAACATCAAAAGTGGTCCACACATTTTATTTGTTTTCTGAACACGAGTAGAAATTTGGCTCTAAAGAAATATTGAGAAATATATGAAATAAAATTTGACTATTCCAACCTCCCTTTTTTTCCCAATAGAGAGTAAACTCTACCGAATTTACTGTACTTAACATATGGTGTATTAATTAATTTGCTCCTGAATTTTTTTCTGCACATTTTGTGGCATAAAATATGAAGAACAGGGAATCCTATGAAAGATTCCCCATTCCGATGCTGCATTCTTTGGATTCTCAAAAACCTATCAACTCCGAAAAAAAGCAATGGGAAACCCACCTCTGTAACTGAAAATTCCACAATATGCTTTGCTGCCGGCCTCACTGTGATTTCTGTAACAGCATCGGTATTTCCGAACTCCCCATCTTTGCTTAATCCACCGTACTTCACCGGAAGCTGCTCCGGAGCTATGTATCTGCCAAGAGACAAAAATCAAAACCATCAACAACCCAAACCGAAAGCAATAAAAATAAAGCAAATTTTGAAACTTTATGTCCTCACCTCAAAAGGGTTTCCGTTGATTTAGAAGGTCCAGCAAAGACAAACTTACTCTTACTCCTCTGAGTAAGAAAAGGGCTTATCATCCTATTCACTGCCAGGTACCACCATGGTACATTAATGAACACCTGAACAAAGAAAAAACGAAGATTTAAAATAACACGTTTAAATTTGATTATAGCATGTGCATTCTATGTGCGGCATCTCAATCTAAAGAGCATCCAAAGGGACTAACAGACAAATAATCAGATACTACACTACATCTCATCCAAAATCTCAATTTGGAATAAGTCCATACATATACATTTGAAATTTTCATCAATTTATCATTAGAAACAATGAATTGTAAAAGTGTAGGAGAGTACCTGTTTGGCTACAAATTCAGGATAATTGTCTTGAAGCAATTGTAGGGCATTTTTGGTGGCTTGTCTTAGTTCCCACTTGGCAGGTCCAGGAGAGTTCTTGAGATCATTGACCTGAACAATGGTGCAAATGCCACCAGGGTTGAAATCCAACTTCCTTATACTCTTTTCCAGAAACTGAATTCTCCATCTGAGGAACTTCTCCCTCTTCTCCTCATCAGAAAAAGTCTTCCTGTACAAGTCCTTGTTCTGGAACTCCCCGTATATATTGTAACACACCGGGTGGCCCTCCTTGTCAAAGCCATGCATGAACACCACCTTCTCCAACTCATCCCCCAGCTTCTCCTCCATCAGCTCCTCCATCCCAAACTCCTTCCTCCACCGGATCGTGTTCTTCAGCATCGTGAACGCCTCCTTAACTTTAAACTCTCTCGCGCGCAGAAACTTCAAAAGAATCACATCGCTCCTCTCGTCAGCAAGAAGCGGCACTCCCCAAATGGAAACTTCTTCAGGTGGAAGTGGCGGTGAAGCTTCATCTTTGGCTTCCGTTTTCTCTTCAGCTTGAGGCTGAACAGTAGAAGAGACAGCAACAACAGTCTCTTCAATGGCCTCCACAGTTTTTGCTCCATCGTCATCCACAGTAGCATCTTCCTTCGTTTCTCTCACTTCCTCCTTCTTCCCTTCTTCTTTTTCTCCTTGTTCCTCCTCCTTTGTTTCAACTTCTTCATCAGTTTTTTCTGGGGCAGCATCAGCTTCAGCTTCAGTCACAACTTCTTGTTGTTGCTGTGGCTGCTCTTGTTCTTCCTTTTCAGCAGTTAAAGCCGTTGGTGGTGGTGTCTTCTTTTCATCATTGGATGAAAACTCGTGACTTTTGAGAGCTTCTTGAATGAGCTTCTTGAGGTCTTGGAGTGCCTTGTTTTGGTTTTCCGATAGGTCGGAAAGTTTGGTGCTTTCTTCCTTGAATTCAGAGACCTTCTCATCATTGATGTTATCATCAGCGTTGTTGGGTTTGGAGAGATGAGTCTCGAGAGTGACGGTTTCCTCAACAGGCTTCTTCTCCGGCGCCTCAGGCTCAGGTTGCGGCGGTGAATCTCTCTCAACAGGAACACTGGTTGTTGTGGCTGGTGGTGGCGGTGTTTTGTCAGCAGGCTGAGGAACATCAGTTACCACGACTTCCTCCACTTGCACCACAGACTCCTGAGAAGGTGGTGCTTGGTTTGGAACCTCCTCAGCCATATGAGAGATTGAAAATTAAATAGTGATGAAAGTATGAGAAGAAAGAAGAGAGTATTGTGAATGAGGAATGAAGAATGAAGAATGAGGGAGAGAGGGGTTATAAAGAGTGATGGGAGAAGTGGTGAGTCACGAGTGTAGTGGAGAGGGAGTCATGTAAGAAGAGAAGACCGTGTTGTGCCAGCTTGGAAGTAGAAACCTTAACGTAGAATGTGGGACCCATGTGTGGGACCTGTTTTGTTGTATACATTGTAAGATAACGTTGTAACTAGGAATTAGAAAAATCAACGGCGGTTTTGCCGGCTACACCATCTCAATTATCCAACGGATCGTGGCCCTACTTACCAGTTACACACCCCCCACTTTCCAACCCAACTCTTTCAACCCTTTCCCCTTTTATTCTCAACACAACCTAATAATAATAAATAATAATAATAATATAACCGTTAAAATCCCCAATCATTTATTTTTTACTTAATTTTCTATAATCAAAATTAAAAGTAAGTAATTAATTAAAAGTAAGTAATTAATTAAAAGTAAGTAATTAATTAAAAGTAAGTAATTAATTAAAAGTAAGTAATTTACACGTGTTTGACTAATTATAAAGTTTCTAAAGTAAAAACAATACATATACATATTTTACGTGGTTTTATGAAATTATATATATATATTTCTGAAGTGAAACCGATTACATCATTTACACATATTTAACGTGGTAGAAATATACATAAATAAAACTTTTTTTTCCTAATTAGGTTTGCAAAAGATTAAGGAGTGGTAAAGTTATTTTTGTGAAAAATATTTATGAAAATATTAAAATTTTATCTATTTTTTCAAAATTGACCAAGAATAGCATTTTTTTTCTTTAAAAAGAAAAAGTGAGAGTTAATGGTTTTGTGTAAAAGAGATGGTGTTGTAATTAAGCAAAATAAAAAAGATGAACACAAAAGTGAGTGGTAGTGCTAGGGTGTAACTGTTCACTTGCACTTTGCATGCTTCTTCTTCTGTTGGTGTCCTCTTTTGTTTTCTTCTCATTTCTGAATCTCTAACTGTACCTATCATTCCATCCAGGCCATTAAAGTCTTCTACTTTGGTCCACATTCCTTTACATTTTTTTTTCCTAATAACAAACTCATTTATATTTTTCTTTCTTTTATCTTTATAATTTTTTTTTTCAATTAATCAAAAACAAGTCAATGTAAATTTTATGATCACAGGCTCCTCGCATTTATAATTGAAGTTAAATTATTTTTCAATAGTAATTTATTATTTTTTATTCATGTTACATACTATTATTAACAAAAAAATATATTAATTCCTTTTTTTATACAGAATATAGAATAAATTAAGAACCTTTAGCAACCAAAATTGAAAAACCTAAGGAAATTAAAACATTACCTACTCTTCTAGTTAGATGCTAATTTCTTTTACTCTCTGCCAACACAAACAGGCCTTTACAACCTGTACTCCCATAATTTGAAAACTCCAAATTTACCTTTTAGTTTATGATTTTTTAGTTTTAATTTTAGATTATTTAATTTAAACAATTTTCAGATTAGAAAATTATATAATTTAGAAGGTGAAACATTACTATTGTTGTATTTTATATAGTATATTCTGAAATAAAATTTATATTTTAAATTGTTCAATTTAAATATAAAATAAAAAATAATTCTACCTTCAATAATATAAATATTATAATTTAGATTTTACATTCTAAGATACAAGATAAAAAATATATTCTCTAATTATACAATTTAAAATATAATTTTTATATTTTAAAATACATTTAGGATCCAAATTAAAATCTTTAAAGTGTTTGCATTCCACTAGTTTCCTATAGAATTCTGTGCTGGCAATAGTTTATAGAAATGAGAATTCGATAAATAAATGTGTTGAACAAGTGGTTGTTAGCTTCAAATAAATGGACCAACATTTGGATGAAGATAAAGTGGAGAAAATCAGGGCAAATTAGTCATTTTACTCATAGGTATGCAGATTGAAATTATGGGGGTGCATGTTGTAAAGGCCCTACAAACACCATGACTTGGCCCTTATTACGTTGTTTTGGGCATTTCGAGAACCTTCTTCCAAACAAATATTTATAGTTTTTTCAAACAAATTTTTATAGTTTTTTTTAGGAACTGATATATTTATTGATGTACCTAAATAAAATAAGTGAAATTACAATTTTATATTTTTTTTCATTGAGCCCCATTTTACCTCCGTAACAGTTTCTCACCTCCAGCACCACTGTTACAGCATCTCTCACCTCAGTGCCTTCACACAACAGTTCTTTACCTTCATCATCGTAGAAAAAATTGTATTTTAACTTTTAAAGTTTAAAATATAAAAATTATATTTTAAATTATGGAATTCAAAATACAAATTTGATACTTTAAATTTAAATTGTAAAATTCAAAATATAATGTATTTTGAATTATATAAATTTAAAATTTTAAAATCCAAAATATAAAATTATATTTTAAATTGTAGAATTTAAAATATAAATTTTATGTTTTACAATTCCAATTACAAAATTTTATATTATAAATATAAAATTTTGTATTTTAAACTGTAAAATTTAAAATGTGCACCAGAATAAATTATGGAGATGCGGAAGAACAACTATCTAGTGGGTTCAACAACCCTTACATTTTTCTTCCTGCACCCCATAATATTATATAAATACTAAACTATCCTTACTATTTTTTAAAACCCTAAAATACTTTTGAACTGTATTTAATTTTTTTTATTCTGGACTATGGAATCTGGAAAATTTTTGGATTGACACTTCCGATAAAATTTCGGATCCACCAATCCGTAATTCAAAATATGCATTTTACATTCAAAAATCCATCATTCAAAGAAATTCATAATTAAAAAAAAAAACCATTCTGTATCTACCAATCTGTAATAGAATTTGGCTTCCGGATTCAGCAATCCAAAAATCAATAATTTATGCAAAATTTGCTTCTGAAACACTTCCTCATCCGAAAAAAAAAGTTCCAGATTGATGAATCCATAACACACTCCCAGATCCCGATTTTCGGTAACCGCAGTGCCCTTTTTGAAATAAAAGGTAAGGCCAGTTTTGGGATTTAAAAAATTATGGGGAGTACAGGAAGAAATATGTAGGGGTGCAGGAAGAAGAAGCCCTCTTCTTTCTTTCTACTCCCCACATTTTTTCCATTATATCACACATTAAAATTGAAATGAATTTAGTTTAGCTAATTAATAATATATAAAAATATTTCTATTCTACATTTTCAAAATTATTTACAATTTACATTAAGCAACTTTTTTCAAAAGAATTTTTTTTAACAAAAATCAGTGTTACAAATATTCAATCAAGTTATGAATCATTGTAGCAGTTGTAATCATGTATAGCTTTTAAGATAAACATAATAAATTATGAAAGGAAAATACAATTTAAATAATATTCAAATATTTTATCAAAAAATAAAATATACAGTTATATCCATATTAAAATCTACGTAAAATAAAATATTTACTTAAGAAGAGAAAAACAAATATCATTATGTTCAAAAATAAAAATAAAAATAAAAAAAATCTAAAAAACTATACTTTATTGAATAAAAATATTTTGATTCGTATTAAAATATATTCTATATTAATAAATTCAATAGAAAAAACGATTAATGTTCCCCACTGCCTAATCTTCTATGTTCGTCTCTACCTATAAATGTATATTATTTTATTTTATATGGAACTTCCTCTCTCTTAACACTCTCGCATGTTTTGTACTTAGATAATTAGATTTCTCAATTTTTTCATCATCTTTTCCTTTTTCTTCCTAATTAATCTATAACATTAATAAATAACTGGTAGAAAAAAAATGTCATCATTATAGGTAAATTAACAAAACTAATACTGACGTACACATAAAATACAATAAGAGATTTTATTTTAAATTTTATTTATCACAGTGTACGCTATCAATCTATATAAACTATCATGTATATATAATTTATTAAATTTTATAATAGCTTAAAATTATACAATCAATTATTTGTAATGAATTAAAAACGTATTTTTTACACTAGCAATTCGTAAAAATTAATATTATATATTGCAAAATTCACACTTTATCTAAAATATAATAAACACAGACAGACAAGACATGTACGACAATATTTTAGTACTAATATATAAAGGTAATGATAACTTCTAGTGTGCATATTTCTGTCTTATTTATTCTAATTTTCACTTTTCCAATCTCATTTTTCTTCCTAAAAATAGTGACAACATATTTATAAATTAATTACTCTTATAGAAGAAGAAAAAGTATAAACAAATTAGTATTTTCCAAAATCATCTATTTCTCATTTTATAAATCTGGTAACTTTGTAATTATATAATAACATATTTATTTATGAACTTTGAGAATGACAAATTTTTTATTTTCATGAAACAGCACATGTGTGACTTATTTTATTTATGTTATATTAATTTGTGTAGTTTTCTTTTGTATTGGATATCTCGTATCAATTAGAGATCATAACATTTCATAATATATAAGTATTTGCAAGTTTTATTGTCAATTTTAAAGTTTATTCATTAATATGATATCAAAATCATTTAAATCATATTACAATGAAAGTTTATTGGGTTGATCAGTCATCCGTTATTGGATTACTATCGAAATATCCATAAACATATATTGTCTCACACACGAAGTTGAAAACTTTTATCGTGAAAGAATGTATTACAAATCACACACGAGTTAAAAACTCTTATTTAAAAAACATATTAAAAATTTCATATCGACTATAAAGATATAAACATTCGATAATATATAAATAAATATATATCTCACTTACTAAGATTAAATTAAACTTAAAATCCTAATATCTACCCTCTCTCTTTTTATCAAAGATGTTAAAAGTTGAAAACTCTAGTATAGTGGTGGGTCCTTTACCCTAAAGCACATTAAAGAATATTGGGTATAAGACAAGGATTGGCCATGGTAGTGACAAAGAGCATTAATTATTGAATTTGGCATAGTGGCACTAACAAGTAACAATGGAGAGTGATGGATACTTTTTAGGGGAAAATAAAAATTTGTGAAGTTGAACAGATAAGGTGCTTTTAATAAGGTAGTAACCAATGGTGGGTTGGCATCTAAAAATAAAGTTTTCATCGTAGCAAATATAATGAATGTGGTGACAATGATTTATGTTGTGTAGTGTGGGGTAGGTGTAATTGCGTAAACTACGTTCTTCAATTCTTCTATGTCGTCATGACGTTTAAGTAGTTACACTTTTTTTGTTCCTCTAAGACCACCATGTAATTATGTTAATTAACGTCATCCTTTTAACTCCACTCTCAAAGAATAAAAACCGGACGCGAAATTATCGCACAAATTACAAGTTATTAAGAATTATCAATAAGCACAAATATTATGGTCAATATAGTATATGCACTGATAATTTAAATTTTTATACGATTATCTAACTATGCATTATACAATGAGCTTGTTAATTTTTATGATAACTTAAACAATGTCAGTAATACAGTATAAAGCTTTATAAGTATTCTTTATTACTAAACTAAATTGATCGAAAAATATGAATTTTTATTAGTTTTTTTATTTATTGAGTTTTACAAATTATGATAGAGTAATATTGAACTATTTTCTTGTGTTTTAAAAATAAATAAAGTTCTTTACAAATAACCTCCTGCCTATTTAAAAGACAGAAACGAATAAATTAATTATTTAGTCTTAAATTTAATTAAATTTAAGGTTTATGGTTTAAGGTTAAATTTGTAAAATATTTATTAAAATCTTGTTTACAACAATGAGAACTTGTTTTTCATTTCTTTCTGTCTTTAATCATTATTTATAAATATTTTAGTTGAGTAATTATTGGTTAAATATGTTTTTTGTTTTTAATATAAAATTGGTTTTTTTTTTCTCGTCCAAATTACTTTAGACATTATTAGAATGGGTTTTTACTTGTATTTTTTTACGTAACAAATATTTATTACATAAAAAACTGGTATTTTTTTTTGTTATATTTAAAAAAATCAATTTCAAGTAAAATTTCATAGTTATTTATTTTGCTCTATGAACATTCATATAATATAGGTACTCATTATTTAACCTTGAAATGTCTTATTTCTAGGAACTTCTCTAAACATTTCTAAAGGTCCCACATCTTGTCATTCTCATCTCATTGCTCAAAAATTTCCAGATAGAATAATTCCTGTCCTGTAAACTGTCTCCAAGTGTTAAAGTCCAAGATATAACATTTGTTTTATTTTTTTTCTACAAGTATGAAAGAGATAAAATGTTCACAATATATTATTATGCAGTCGTAAAAAACTCATATTTTTAATTGATAATTTAAAGTCATAATCTTAACTATCAATGGAAGTCTCTAGTCATATAAGAGGAAGTGTCTCAAACAAATTATTTCTTAAAAAATATTTGAATGGATTAAAGTATAATATTTGCTTATTATAATCAAAATCATGTATTTTATACTTTATTTAACAAGGTGGGATATTGGTTTGTGAACAACTAAATTTATGTGTGTCTTATTTTAAGTGGTTTACTAAAATATAAAATTGAACGGATTTTTTTTAATAAGATTAAATAACAAACAAAATTGCATCTCTTACACTAACTGAATGTAATTATTTTTTTATGATTATTATAAACGAATGTCAATTTGTTGTTTTTAAAATAATATTTAATTTAATTAATATAATAATAATAATTTTTTAAAATTAATTTTTATTTAATGATTTTTTAATAGTGGATGTTTTACACAATAAATTAATGGAGTTTATTTTTTGAAGTCCTTCTTGATTGATATTTTGGGAAAAATATAATTATTTAAATGTTAAGAAGCCACATGAAGTATGATGCATGGTGAGCAAAAATAAGGTGACACGTTGCGGTAGGAGAAATTGTAGACAGTGTCATTTGATTTCATGGCAACAAGCTAACAGAAGAGTTAAGGAGGTTTGGTTTTAAGAAAGTAATAAATATAAATTATGAAGGTTGCTTAGAAGTTCACAAGGTCCAAGTACAAACCAATATCCTAAGGTTTAAAGTTATAAAAAAAAGTTAAATATTTTTTATTTATGTATTTTTATATAAAATTAGTTTTTTTTATAGTCTATACTTTAAATTTCTTGAATATTTCAATAATAAAAAAATTATTAAAAATATATTATTGTTAATTTTTTTTATATGCTAAACATATTTTTAGTATATAGTAAAATGTTAAAATATTTGATGATAATTTGTTGTTTATTGATAGATATTATAATATTGTTTAAAATTTTGTTTGTTACTTAAGAAAAACATTAAATACTTATTTTAATAAATTTTTATTACAAATATATATAAAATCTAAATTTTGTATTATAAATAAAAAATAATTTAAGAAAAAAATATATTTAACTCTTGAAACAATATAAAATTATAGTTTTTATATATATATATATATATATATTTTTATTTTATAAAATTTATAATTTAGTTATTATAATAACTAATTATTTTTTATTTTTAAAATTAGTTTTTATTTCATGATTTTTTTTATGATTAAAAGTGAATTTTACCTTCACAGTGTTTAGAATGTAGTTTACTCATATGCCACTACTTCATTCTTTTAATACATTTTTATATTCCAATATCTATATAATTAAGATGTAAAACAAACTCTTTGTTCATAATATTTTTTATAAGTTTTATTCTTCTATTTATTCTACATCTCTCAAAGTCCCTAAATCAATTTTATTTTCGTTTAACAGTTTTAATTTATTTCTACACAATCGAATCAAAGTAAAATTAAATTTAATATTAAAATTATAGTTATTCTTTTATTAATATTCTAACTTTTATGTTGTCGTAATTGTGTTTAGTTTTTTTTTTATAAAACTTTATATTAAGTAAGAACCTTACACTTCAGACTCCAACTATCATATGCACGTGTAACTTTAGTTGTTTTTATTCTTCTCAATAAAATTCAACTTGGCTAAATATTATTTTTTATTTTATTTAAAAATATTTAAAAAATAATATTACAAATAAATCTCTCTATTTCATATTTTATAAAGGAAAGAATCATAAGTTCGTGAATAAATTATTTAATAAAATGTAAAGATATTTATTTACACTAGTTTATGAATCTAAATGAAATGCTGGATTGAAAAAAGAAATAGTTATAGTTGGAGTGGCTTAACACTCTTGGGTGACATGAATAAGAATGGTCCATGCAGGGGAACCATACCTGTTATTAATGGACATTCAATTCATTTTTGTTTATGCCACTTCTATCACCTCCAAAACCAAACACCACACACAATTTTAATACAAAATTCTTTATTCAGCTTAATTTCAATATAATTTGGGATCGTATTTAATATTTAAAATTTTATTTAATATCTCTAATTTGCGTTATTAAAAAATCCAATACTTTTAGCATCAATTTAATCCGAAACAAAAGAAAAACAAATGAAGAATGTGAAAATAAAAATGAATGAGAAAAAAATAGAAAATGTAAAATTGGGTGAAGATGGTGAATGGAAGCAAATGATTGGGAAATGATGAAGAAGATGCACATGAAATTCTGGGTGGGAGATGACACATGACTGACACTTGCATGTGCTGTAAACGTGTGACCTTGTTGGGCATATATTCAAAACTACAAAGGTTGTTTTTCTCATATTCATCTTCTTTTATTTGTTATTTAAAATGGTATAAACTTTATTTGAGGAAAATATTTTATTGAATAAATGTTAATGATAAGTTTTTTTAATTACTTCCAGTATATATTTACAGGTTTTTATAATAACGATAAAATTTTACTTTTTCATAAAAACACAACTAGTCAAATTATGCATTCAAATCAACTCCTCATTTGAGCAGTATCCTATTATTTCATGCTTTATATAACTAAATGAGACTTTTGTTAATATTCACTTAAGAACAAAATAGTAATTCTTTCAGTTTTTTAATTAAAAAATAATTTTTGTTTTCAAATTTTAAAACATTAAAATGTTTTTAAACCTTAAATCTTAATCCTTGTGTCTTAAATTATAAACTTAAAAAATCCTTTTTAATATTTTAAATTTAGTCTGTGGGGATTAAAATATATATTTTTTTTTAATTTTAGAGGAACTAATTTTTTTAAGAAATTGAGAAAGATAAATATTTCAAAACTAATAAATAAATTTTGTACATACTAAGTGACAATTAATATATATATATAGAGAGAGATTGATTAATTTGAATGTATACTTATATTATTAATCAATTAAAACTTTAACTATTTCTTTAATATCCTGAGAAAACTTTATCTACATGGTAATATTTGTTTTCAAATTTTAAAGATATTTTTATTTTTTGTTAGAGTTTTTACATAAAAAAAATATAATTGGTATTTTAAATACTAAGACATATTAACATGTACTAATTTTTGAACAATATTTTCTCATGAAATTAAGAGCTTAAATCAACTTGATTATAGTTTTATATAAGTGACAGTTTCTTTGTTTAAGTGATATTTTAACAAAATATCATCATTTAAGCAGAAACATGGTAGAAAACAACTTCTTTCTAAGTTATTTTTACTTAAACAATTTTTTTTATATGAAAATTCATTTTATGTTTAATTAAACTATTTAACGTAAATATGTATTAGTAAAATTTACTTAATGATTATCAATTTAGATTATTATATCTACTCAATGTTACAAATCTAATATGATATGAAATTATTATACAAATTTCATGAATTTATTTAGTGTTTAAAACACAAAAATTAAACCTTTAGGTGATAAGGATTTTTTACACATTAAAAAAATAATATTAATTAAATATGTTAAACTTATCATGATTCATCTAGTCAAAATTTGTTTAACAAAATACTAAAATTAGTCAAACATTAATATTCCACATGACATACTTAATAAAGAATTTGTAAAATATGTTACTATCAACTAATTAACATGATTAAAGTTGACTTAAACTTTATTTAATATTCAAAGAATAAAGATTAAATCTTAGAAGAAGTGAGAAACTCAATAAAAATTTATATTATATTTAATAAGAAAAAACTGAATATTACAAACTTTATATATTTTTTTCATGTAATTAAAATTTTATAAGTTTACTTACCTAAAAGGTTAGAACAAATCAAATAATATTTATTTTTATTTAATTTTTGTTTTCGATAACTTATGTTTAGTTTGTTTTTTAATTAAAATGTATTATAATTATATTTTATAGATAACTAAATGTTTATCCAAATATAAAAGTTAACTTTAAAAAATAAGTAAATTTAAAAAATAATTAATTTGACAAATAGATCTATGAAATTTACTTGTTTTAAAAAGAATGAGTATATACATATGTTTTATGACAATTTTTCTATTCTAAACCTAGATAATATATTTATGGATTATATGATTAATATATTTTTTAATTTTAAATTACATGCGTGGCGGAAAAGAGGGTGCGTTGGCAAATGAAAACGAAGCGACGGTGGCGCCCTTTGTCGGCTGGCTGTGTATGGCCGACGCCACAAAAGTCGGGATGGCATGTCCCTACTTCCAATTAGTCAACGCGTTTTCTACACGACCAACATTTATTTTGTTTTTATTAATAAGTCTTAACTATAAACAAAAACTTTATATTTTTATTCGATTATATTTAAAATTTATACTGTTAATATATATACGGAAGATATTAGTTACGTAAATCACTATTTTTTTAATAATATCTTTCTTTTCTTCATTATATAAATTACAAAGTTTAAATATGGGTGTATTATTTTAGAATTGAATAACCTGTTTGACTAAAAAGATAATGGTGAAATTATTTTTTAATTATTATTGAAATAACTTAGTCTTTACTCGCGTATTTAAAGGACTTTTACACATTCTGCAGATTAAAAATTATGCTAATAATAATATTTTTAAGTTAATAATGTTAAATTGAGAAAAAAATTATATATAATTTTTTCTGGTTAAAGAGTCAGTAGTAGTACATTTGTCATTAAAAAATGTTTAGTTTCCTTTTTTTCATCAAAAGTGTTTTAGTTTAAAAATAAGTAAAAATTTGTCAGTCTATATAAAACACTTCGTACTAATTAAGAAAAAAAATACTATAAAAGTATTCTTTATATATTTAATATCTATTTTTGCAGGCCTTAAATTACATTTAAAATAAAACATAACTACTAGTTAAGTATTTTATACATCCTTATTTATTTATGTATACAAACACTTTATAAGAATCTAGCAACAATTATATATTAATACATACTCTCTTTATTAAAAAAAAAACACATGTACATATTTTAAAAGTATGATGTACAAGGAATTGATATGAGTGAATATAGCAGGGATAATGAAAGTGATACTGATAAACACGTTAGATATATTTTGCTAAAAATTATTGTATTGTTGTAGAACTTTACACTCCATATCTAGAAATTTATATTGTATTATGAGAGATAATTGTTTGATGGATAATAGACCATCTATTCATCTTTAACTATACATATATATTTATTTTATCATTTACATGAAGGAGAAAAACATAAAAATGAAAACAAATATCATAAAAATAAATTAAGTAATATAAAATTAGATATTATATCCCTGTAAAGTTTACATTAAGTGTAAATTATTTTTTATAATAACTGATAAATTAGACTCTTCAAATCCATTCAAGATTATTTTATCTTGTTCAAATTATTTGTTTTCATTTTAATCTATAAGATAAAACCTCAAACTACAAATTAATTTAAATTTGAATGGACCTATTATTAATTTTTTTTTTCTTAATTTATAATTTAATTTTTTTTTATTAATTGAATATATATATATATATATATATATATATATATTGTATATGCACATAATTTTATATCATAATAATATATATACATAAATAAATATGTATGAATACATATATATGTATATAATTTTTTTTTATCGTGTAACACGTTTAGATGTATTCATATATATTTATATTTATTTTATATAAGTATACATGCGTATAGTACACGTATGTATATATATAATATTTACTTCAAAATATAAATCTTAATAATTTTAAATTTTAAATATTATAGTTGTATTTGTCAAATAATATCTAGAGATAATATATTATACTGTATATATTAATTTAATAAAATGAGATGAAAAACACCCCACACAATAAAATAGCATAAAATAAATAATAATAACAAATCTTATTTTTCTTATCTTAGTAACTGATGATCTGAGTTTAAGGACACTGGTAGTTATAGAAACTCTGTAAATGATTACCTCCTTCATTTCAATTAATATTTTCATTATGTGTTTTGGTTTCAATTTATTGTAAATAGATAATATCTTTAAAGAGGTGTACAAAAGATAAGGCCTGCCACCTTGCACATACATATCTCATCCTTTTTAATTTTGTAATTAATATATATCACTATTATTATCATACATATATATAATTTATTATTATTTATATGTTACATTAAAATAATAAAATATTTATTACTCATAATTTTAATACATAATATCTGAAAAATATTTCATTATGAAGTTTTTAGACGTTACCATTTTAACTAATGAAGCATGTTACTTTCTTTTGCTAATGTTCTTAAACTATTCCTTATAATAATTCAAAACATAAAGTAATTAATATTTTTAATTAATGAATTACACAATGAAATTATTATTGTTTGAAATCTCAGCTGTTTTATTTATAAAGTTTTGCTGTCATTGTCTACCAGCAGTGTCAATTTTGTCAATTTATTTATATTTGAATATGATATTTTTCAAGTAAGTTAAGAGGAGGACTTTAATTTTCATGCATAGTCATAGTACAATAACGTTATTTTACAGTATTAATTAATAAAGATTATAATATTTATGATCTTTTGGTAATAACTATAAAAATCAATAAATTTATTATATGCAACATTTTTTATTGCATGATCTTGTATAACTTTTTTTACATTGTTAGTGAATAGATTATTTATTTCTAAAAAATATTTGTTTTGAATTAAAAAAGTTTTTAGTTTTCCAACACCGTTTACCAGGACATGTTGTTTTTGTACTATGATCCTTTGACCATTAACCGAACATTCATTAATTATTTAACGGTGGTCAGGGGTCAGTGACGTTAATTTGTAACAGTTGTTTCTTGTATTAATAGCCGTAGGTATGAGCGAATTAAAAGTCAACAAAACAAAATCCATTCTATCTATGACTGAGATTGCTAGCTAAATTTTGAGTAAAATTATTTATTAGTATTTTGTTTGGTGAAAGATTTTTTTTTAATAAATTTTCATTTATTTCAATAAAAATACGTACGTCACCGTTTCAAACTCATTTACAGATGTAAAACTTATATTTTACCATTTTACTTTTTAAAAAATAATAATAGATATTTTTAATGATGTATATGATAACAATTTGTGGTTTATGTTTTACTGTTACATTTTTTAGATTATTAATTTAATGTTAAGTTTACTTACTGTCATTATTTTAATTATTCAATTATTTATTGTACTTTCAATAAAATATTTATCTATCGTAAAGTGATAACATTTTAAATTATTGTAAAGAATAAATTATTATATAATTTATTTTTGAAAATTTTATTTACATTAGAATTTAGATTATAAAACATTAAATAAACTAAAAAATGTAAATTCTTAATTTAAAAATATGTTACTTATCTAATATTAAAATTTAATTCAATAATTAATTATATTTTTATTTGTTATTTTATAACTTTCAACTAGTTAATTAACTGGTTTTATCAACCATTTTAACTTAAGTTCTCAACTCGTTTTTCAGTATTTTAATCTCTTATTTATTATGTTAATATTTTAACATGTTTTTTTTTTTCAATGATTAAATATAATGATATGAACAAGTTTTTTTGTTTAGCATGAATATTTTCCAGAGTAAGTATAATATACATGAAATCTAATAATATATAATTTTATTATTATTCACGACGAATTTACATATTTTATAAAGGAGAAATTACATATTTTACAATACATAATTTTAAACAATGATATCATTACTCTTCGTAAAATTAATATTGTCTTTAATTATAAATGAATAGATAAAAGAGATACGATTTAAAATTAAAATAAAAGTAGACTAAGATTCAAAAAATTCAAATTGATTTTATCCTAAAAATATATCACTAAATTTAAATTGAGTCTGGCATCAGTTTGAGAAAAATACAAAACAAAATATTTAATATCAGAAAGCTATATAATTTGGTAAAAATAAGTTCCCTAATAACACTTTTATTCAATATTAAGTCATCAATTCTACAAAACACTACCATAAATAATCACATTGTAGTACCAGTGTGTTTTTACTCTCAACATTTAAAGGATAATATTTGTAATATAATTTATTAATGAGTAAACTAGATACATGAAATGTGTATATTCATTATATATTGTTATAAAATAATGAATAAATAATAATGTTATTTTAAATATTTTAAAAAAATAATTATAATTTCATAAGTGGTCCTAGTAACTTTAAGCAGCTTAGGAAAACGATATTTCATAATAAATTTAAACATAAGAAAAATAATGTATAATTATTGTACCTTATTTGGATTTAAAAAAGTAGAAGCTTATAAAAATGAATAGAAGATAGGTGGAGAAAAGATTTACGCATAACCTAACATTTATATACGCGGTGTTGGATACATCATTACCTATTGGCATTGCTAGATTTATTCATAAGGGAGTGAAAGAAAGAGAGAAAGAAAGAAAGAAACAGTTAAATTAAAATAATAAAAAAAGAAAAAAAAGAAGAAGAGAAGGTAGCTTGTGAAAACGACAAAGGAGATTGAGGAATGAAGAGAAAGGAGTCTCTGTCTTGTCCCCTACAGCATCGGCGTTGTAAGAGATCCCATTCCAAATACCAATTCCAAATTTCCAATCTCAATTCTCAGTTTCACAACTCAAATCAAAAACCAAAACAAAAGGGTACACACTAATTCACTGGATTCAAGCTGGTTTTCCTTCATCTTCTTCTTCTTCATTCATTAGATCCCATCCTACCCCAATTTTCTAATGTTTTTTTTCTCACTCTCCCACGTGCACTTTCTTCTATCCCGCTCTAAATAATTCTTCATTCCCACCCATCTCTCTCTCTTTCTCTCTCTCTCTCTACATATATTACACATTATTGTATGTGTGTGTGTGGAAAAAGAACCGTTTTTTTCAGTGAAAGAGACGACCTTTATATAACCCTTTTGATCAGAGTGTAAAATGGTGTTGTGATTCTACAAGGGTCTTGCATGCCCCCTTTGAGTTTCAAGTTTCAAGGTTGAACCCCCTTTCTTCCATTCGTAACCATAATAACAGGTAGCATCTTTGGTTGAGTTGAGGGATTTGATTATGGAAAAGTATGAGGCTGTCAAGGATTTGGGAGCTGGGAATTTTGGGGTGGCCAGGCTCATGAGGAACAAGGAGACCAAGGAGCTTGTTGCCATGAAATACATCGAGCGTGGCCAAAAGGTTTCTTTCTTTCTTTCTTTTCAAAAAAAGTATAATTCAATTTTATATTTTGTTTTTTCATTTCTTCAATCTTCAGATTTGTTATTGCTCTCACGTTTTGCATGTGAAATGATGATAAATGAAGAGCTTGTGAGGTTGGAGCTCTGATTTGTGAAAAGTGAAAAATCTAGGAAAGGTGTTACATGTTTTTTTGGGTCACAATTTCATCACGCGTGATTGAAAGAAATGTTGGAGGGGATGGAAAATACAATTATTAAATATTTTGTTTTTAAATGAGGAGTAGCTGTTTCCTGGAGATAGTTGATTGTGATTACTGATTATAATTATGAACTGATCTTTCTTTCACTAAATCTTTGAGTTGGCAAATCCAAAGCATGGCTTGTATTCATTCTTCTGTAAAACCAAGAGGACTAGATGGAGAGGCTCATATCCTTTTATTTGTTTGTTGTTTTTATTTTTTATATATGTTATTGAAAGCTATTGTGTTGGCTTCTAAAAGTTTTATTCACCCCTCCTGCAATTCCAGATTGACGAGAATGTGGCAAGAGAGATTATCAACCACAGATCCCTTCGGCATCCCAATATAATTCGCTTCAAGGAGGCAAGGATTTTAGCTGTTAACATGTTGGATTACTTGTTATTGAGTACTTTATTTAATTAAATTATTTTCTCATTTAAATCGCATTTTGGTTTTGTAGGTGGTTTTGACCCCCACTCATTTAGCCATAGTGATGGAGTATGCAGCTGGAGGAGAGCTCTTTGAGAGGATATGCAATGCTGGCAGGTTCAGTGAAGATGAGGTTGATATCTTCCTCTTGGGATTTCCTTCACACCCTCTGTGCCTTTACTTGTATCCATGTCTCATTTATTTTCCCCTTTGATTGTGCAGGCTAGATATTTCTTTCAGCAGCTTATTTCTGGTGTGCACTACTGTCATGCCATGGTATAAGAATTCTCAAGTTCTTGAAATATTATTGAACTTTCTGCACTAAGAAATATTCAAAGTGAGAACCTATGATTTTACTCCTTTTTTTGCAGCAAATTTGCCACAGAGATTTGAAGTTAGAAAACACACTTTTAGATGGAAGCCCTGCACCCCGCTTGAAAATTTGTGACTTTGGCTATTCCAAGGTATTAGAATAATTAAGTTTCAAAGTTCTAATAATATGCACGTTAGCCTTCATAAATCTGAACGTTTCTGATTTTTGGTTTAGTCATCTCTGCTTCATTCACGACCCAAATCAACTGTTGGAACTCCAGCTTATATAGCACCAGAGGTTCTTTCCAGGAGGGAGTATGATGGCAAGGTATGTACTCTACAGTCTACAAATAATTGGTTCTTAATAGTTCCCTACATCTTTGTATATGTGTCTGTGTTGTAGGATGTTAACTTCATCTTTCTGCCTGCTGCATACCAGTCATTGGTTTTATTTGAATAGGGAGAGGGGAGATTTTTTTTTTCATTTCCTCTTACACCTTGCATGTCCCTTATTTTGTAGCTTTGTTCCTTTGACCATGCTACCTGGAAAAGTCTTTATATATGTATCTATTATAACCAATATATTAATGAATCTATTTAATGTTCTATTCTAAAAATTGTTTTAGTTGGCTGATGTATGGTCATGTGGCGTGACTCTTTATGTCATGCTGGTTGGAGCTTATCCTTTTGAGGATCAGGATGACCCTAGGAATTTCAGGAAAACAATTCAGGTATTATAGCATCACTTTTAATACTGATTCTGATACTCTTTCATGTTATATTTTCATTATCTTACCCATATTTCCTGTCCTCGTCTGCAGCGAATAATGGCTGTTCAGTACAAAATCCCTGATTATGTTCACATATCTCAAGACTGCAAACACCTCCTTTCTCGTATATTTGTAGCAAATCCATTAAGGGTATGTTATAATTTTCAAGTAACTTACGTTTTCTTCCTACATTTCAACTTGGACAAACTATCGTGTGTGTTTATATCATATATGTATCCTTCGTATCTCTATTACATTCCTGAATTATACTTATGTTATTTTGTTGACTCTGTAACCCTTGCGGATCATTATGTCTATTAGAAATAATCAAGCTGGTGAAATAAACCCTGTTGACTGAAAGCTATACCTATTGGGAAGTTCTACACCCAACCCCTATTCTTTAATCATCATCTGCTACCCTCTTGTTTAGTTGATTGGTAAAGATCAAAATTTTCCATTTGTTAAACTAGAACAACTTGATTTTGGTGTTTTTTTCTCTCCTCTGCACTGTTTTCCATATTGTCTTGCTTAGGTTTATGTCAGAGGTCAGGGACAATGCAAAATTGAGACTTATACAATTTGAACAGAAATCTTATCATATTTTATGAAGAACTAATGGCATTTTCTTTTCGAAATTTTGGTGCCATGTACTAATACAATTCCAGAGAGTGACTTTGCTGGCTATGGGTTGTAAAAGGTTAAGATGATGTTTAGAATTTACCTATATTCCACTCAGTCCTTATTAATTAAATTATTTGTATGGTTTTTACATCTAGATATTGAATCCCTATTCTTTACTAAGCTAATGTTGTCTTCACTTCATTCACCAGTTTTGATATGCTTTTGAATGTACACTTGACTAAATTTGATATAAGGAGTCAATATCTAGTTTACATCAAGCTAACTGCAACACCTGGTTCTCTCTATTGTTTGCAGAGAATCTCCCTTAAGGAAATTAAGAACCACCCATGGTTTTTAAAGAATCTTCCAAGAGAGCTAACTGAATCAGCTCAAGCTGTCTATTACCAGAGAGGCAACCCAAGCTTTTCTGTTCAAAGTGTGGAGGAGATAATGAAAATTGTGGGAGAAGCAAGGGACCCTCCTCCAGTATCCAGGCCTGTGAAAGGTTTTGGCTGGGAAGGCGAAGAAGACGAAGGGGAAGAAGATGTGGAGGAAGAGGAGGATGAAGAAGATGAGTATGACAAGAGGGTGAAAGAAGTTCATGCAAGTGGAGAATTTCAGATCAGTTAAGCAGTACAATTCTTGTGTTCTTGGTTAAAGTATTATTTTTTTTATGCTAGAAGTCACCTATTTTTATGTGTACTATAATTTATAATAACTACTATAAACCAGCGAGGCAGTCTAACTTGTTGCACTGTCCATGTAATGTATTAGTATTACCTGTATCACCTTGGAAGCCGTGTATGAGAACAGTAGTTGTCTGATAACTTTCAAATTACTCATCCATTTATAACCCAGCTAGTTAAATTTAAAATGCTTTTATATTGCAGCAAACAATGACCTCAACCATCTTTTGTGCCTTAAGTTCTTATACTCGGTTTTGGCTTACTTTGAGAGTCTTATATCACAGAAAGTGGATGAACTGGCTCAAGTCAGAAAATGATTTTAACCATCTACTCATAGTAGATGGTCAAAACAGTTTTTTCAAAATAATTACCATTGGACTAAACTTTACAATGTCATTAATAAAGCTTTCAGTTAAATCTCAGTCACCTTTCAAGAATTCTTAATACTTTAAAATTTTCCAAACAATATAAGGGCTGTAACAAAAATGTTTCCCTCCTCACCTGGGTCCTTTCTGAGGTGCGCTAGGTGTTGATTCTGAACTTTGAAGGAGATGGCATAAATATCTGCTGAGATATTTCAACATCCCAATTATTGAGTGAACCAACATAGTGATAACACATGAGAAAGTAGCGTGCTTAGTAGTTTATGTAAGACTTTATTGTGCACGTTAAGGATTGTGTAGGATTGTGATGTGATGATAACATTATAAGACATCCAAAAATGTTAATTAAGAGATAATCCTAACAAAAGTTGTCTCCTTTATAAGGGTTGAATATGCTTTGGCCATTGACATGAATGTATAAACAAGTATGAAGATTATTGTGATTTCCATTGACATTGACCATGGCTTAGGCTGTGACTATCTAGAGTCTGAGTTGAATGGGCTCAATCTAGGTCTGAATTGGATTTGAGTCTGAATTGACTATGACTATATTCGACTTAGACCAACTCAACTCTATTTGTGTTTGAATATGCTCAACTTGATCTGAGTCTCACCTGATGCTACCTTATTTGGATCTGACTCAATCTACCATTTCATAATTTGAAACAATCGAGTCATACCTTGATTTTGAATTTTTAAAATCCAAAATATTATCCAATTATCCAATCTATCTAATTAAAATCTAGTTAAATGGATTGGATTTAATATTCAAAAATATAGATTTAGATTTGAGATAAAAATAGACTTAAAGAAATACGAATTTGAATAATTGTAGATTGAGTTTGATAATTTTGATTTTTTCGTCACCCTTACTAAAATCTTATTAGTAAACCTTTTCATGTGACATGGCATGATGAAAGAAAAGTAGTTAGACTTTTGGAAGTGATTATGTTTGAGAGGCACACAAATCCAACCTTCCTAGATATTTTATAGTCTTTTAAATACAGTGTAGAACTCGTGAACTCGTCAATAAGTGTTTGAAATGTTCATTCAATTTAGTTAGAAAACTTACATTTTACATTATTGTTGATGTTGTATGTTGGTGGGAGTTTCTTTAGGCCGCTTAATCATGATTATTTTTTTTTCTATTGATATTGTGAGGATTTTTTTTTTTTTTATCAATGTAAGATCATGTTTTTCTTAATTAACACTAGTTAGGATTTTTCTTGTCCACATCAATGGTATTTTTAATGAGTTTTTTTTATCAACATTGACTAAAGTTTTTCTTTCTCATGTAGGTCTAGGTTTTTTTTTACCAAATTTAGTTAGAGTTTGCTTAACAAATTTTAGTAGATTTTTTTTTTCCAATCATTATTAGCTGAGTTATTTTTTTTTTCAATAACAATGTAAATATTTTGAACTGATGTAAGTCTGAACTTTCACAATTGAGGTTGATAGGATTATTTTTCGATTGTCATTATTAAAATTATTTATTCATTGATGTAGACCACTGTTATTTTTCAATCCACACTAATCATAGTTTTCTAGATTAATGTTAGTAAGATTATTTTTCGAGGAATGTCATTTAAATTTGTTTTAATTGACATTTTTAATGGTTATTTTTTGTTAAGTGTGTAAATTAATGTTAATTTTTTCAAAGTCGACCATATTTTTTTACAATTGATGTCAACTGAAATAAGTGTAATTAATATAAACTGAAAATAAAATAACATCAACCAAGATTGGAGAATTTAAAAAAAATAAAATAAATTTAATTAAAAACATTTAAATTTCTAGAAATTATGGAATTATTAGAGGAAACACAGAGATAAGGATTGTGTTTAAGAGACATAAACTCTGACTACGTAGTCTCTCGAATATTGAATTTGAAAGGTAAGCATTATCTTTTTTTTTTTTGTAGAAATAGAATAGCTTAAGCATGCACATGTTTTATTTTTTTTTAAAACAAATCCGTATTTTTAACATGTGCATTGTACAATATAAATAATTTTAACTAAAAATTAAAAAAAAATTAATATTGTAAATATATTACATGTAAAAAATTATAATAGATGGTTTAAATTAGGTTGTTTTTAACTATTCACTTAAAAAGCCTTAAGATTAATTCACAAATATAAAAGAGAAAAATATAAAGTAATGCTAATTTGGGATGATTAAGATGTAATTGTATTTCCTAATTATGGAATTAGTGTGCAAAATGTACCTTACAAAATAAAAATATTGAAAATGATTAATAAGGAGAGCGAGAGACGTCTCATTTTCTTAGCTGAGAAGTTAGAAATTTTAATTTGTATAATATAATAAATAATAAATTAGAAGAAAAATGCTAGAAATGTATTTTTTTTAACACACTTTATATAGAATAATACTATTAGAATATCTCATTTAATAATAGACATTTCTTATGAGTTTATAGTTTTCAATGTTTTATCATAAAATGCATATTAAGGATAATATATTGCTAACACTCTATAGATAACTTGTAAAGTAAGACATTTACTCATATAATTAGACATTTTCAATATAATTATTCTTCTATCTTTTGAATATGCACTATATATACTATCTTAATAACTTTACAACATAATCTTCTCTTAGTTATCTCGATCTATTTACTTTATCTATACTTAATCCTCTTAACCATCTATTTCTAAAAGTAAGCAAAATTAATTTTACATGACCAAATTTCATGAATTAAAAACATAATTATTTTTATTTAAAAAACATTTACCAAATTTAATTTAGAGACAGAGATGAAGGTAAAGATAGAGTAACTAAAAAAGTTATTGGCTAATTATAAATATAGTATAAAAATATGGCAAATGCTTCCTACACCCAATCGATTTTAACCTGTACCCAACATATTTTTTTAATTTTCAAAAATCTTTTAATTCTAGAAATAAAAATCTGGAATTGAAAATAATATATTCTGAAAAAATAAATCCGAAAGTGATTATTGAGTTTTGGAAATAAAAATCTGGAAACAAAAATTAAAATTCTATTTTAGACCAAAAGAACTGAAAATAATACATTCTAAAAAAAAATCGGAAAAGAGATTATTGTGTTTCGGAAATGAAAATGCGAAAACAAAAATGAAAAACCCATTTTAAAAAAAAAAAATACGTAATATAAAATTTCGTTTAGAAAAAAAAATCAGACATATTTTGGAAATTTTTTTAGGACAGTTTCGTCTTTTTCGTGGACTCGGTAAAGTGATATGGTGCAGAAAACAATTGTCTAAAAATATAACTTTAGAAAAGAGAAACGAGAGAATAAAAAGTACTAATTTAAGAAAGTATAAAAAGATGTATTTCCTTCTTTAAATTATGCATGTCTTTCTTATTATCTTCTGCAAAAAAATCTACCCTGATCTGAAAATAAATAACTAAAAATTTATATACCATAAACAACTGATGGGCCCAATGCACCTACTTTCAAGAGGATAATTCAGAAATTCCCTTATTTTATTTTTTTCATTTAGATTTTTTTATTAATTTATTTATAAAATAAAATATTTAAAACAAAAAGGAGCTCCGATAAATAAAAAATATTTAATAAAGTAAGGCCAGAAAAGGTATACCAATCAAGGAAATAGGTGGTGGAGTGAACATTTGGGCATGTTTGTCCATGTAAGGATAAATCCAGGAAAATGGTGGGCAGTAAAAATTGTTGGAGATGATGATGATGATAATAACAAAAAAAAGGAAGAACAGGAGGTGTGGATTTTTTTCAATCTCAGCAGTCACTCTCATCCTCAAGGGTCCCTCTCTGTATTCAGATTTCAGATGCAAATGGCCTTTCAACATTTATGACATTTTCCACCTTTCTATTAAAACCAGTTCAATTGCAAATTTACAAGAATAAAATAAAATAAAATAAAAAATGGAACTTTGCATGGTCTTCTTCATTCACAGTATACCCTCTGCTTAGTGGTTGCTCCTTCTCTTCCAGTTTTGTGGGGATTTGGTAAAGTTTGTTCCTTTTCTGTAAATTACTTATGGGTGTAGTTTCTTTTAGAGCCTTGAGTTTCGCTGCTAAGGGTTCAAACATGCATTTGTGCAGAACCAGAAAGACAAGAAAGTGGTGAAAGTGCTGTCTTTATTAATAATCAAGCTATGAATTCTCCAATTCATGCCCCTTCACCGCCTTCCTCTTCTTCTTGCTCGTATAACCGTCCTCCTCCATGCCTCACTCATGCTTCTCGTAATTTCAAGTCTCCTCTGTGAGTGTTCCTTTTGCCATGATTGTAGTTCTGTGGTTTGATTTTTTCAGCATCTAACTCTTTTTGTCGGATTTGAAGATGGAGTTATTTACCTTGAAACACCATATTCTAAAATCTGATTTGTGGTGGTAGCTGGTATAAGATGGTTTTTCATGTGTTGATCATGAAAGTTAGCATTCCTTCATAGTACAATGAGGGTTGAAAGTTGCATTCCATGGTCTGATAAACAGTCCTCTCTGAGGTTATATGTTAAGTTACTTAAATGTTTTTCACTGTTGATTAACTTTGAATTTTATAACGAATTTTTTTATTAGTTTTGTTGTTATTATAGAAGTTCTATTTCAAACTAACTATTCTGTACTTCAAAAACATGTAAAGGTTTTGTGGAGTCCAATTTTCAGGCCTATAACTTTCATTTGCTTTATAACAATTGATGTTAATGCCCAAAATTCATCTTTAACTTTTTCCTCATGTTAGAATGTGCTTTAATTTTAGTGTTTTATTGCTAAATGTTATTAGAATTTTGCAATGATTTTAATATTTTCTATTTTCAAAGGTTGTTGCCGCAGGCAATCCGTACCTCTCAAAAGATGTATCGCTGCTCTGGAGGCCATGTGGAGGCTTCTTCTAACACTAATCCCTTGAAAAATTATGTAGTGGGCAAAAGCACTTCAGGATGGTTTGAAACACAGCCCTTGGTTTCTGAGCAGTTAGCCAAGAGGTGCTTGTTGCCAGTTGAAGCTTTAGTAACTCCAACAGTTCAAGATTTTTCTGATACACCTCTTATTGGTGATGATAAGATTGGAGTGTTATTGTTGAACCTTGGAGGTCCAGAGACTCTAGAAGATGTGCAGCCTTTTTTGTTTAACCTTTTTGCCGACCCAGTAATACTCTAGCTTTAACACACTATTCCTTTAAGCTAATTGTTTTTATCGATTATTTAAACCTTTTGATTTCTTACCTTTTATGGTTGGTTATATTTTCTGAACAATTATGTAGGATATTATACGCCTACCAAGGTTATTTAGCTTTCTTCAGAAGCCATTGGCCAAATTTGTATCTGTTTTAAGAGCACCAAAGAGCAAAGAAGGCTATGCTTCCATTGGGGGTGGATCTCCTCTTAGACGTATAACTGATGCACAGGCATGACACTTCCTAATAACTTCTTTTCCACACATTACTACATATATTTTACTTTGAACTTGTTAGATAGTGCATTGGGGAAGTCAAGTTTGAAGTTATCCGGTTTTGAACAATTGCCTATGGACATGAGTTCCGAGCTCTGTATATGCACCAAATTCATGTAACTGTTTTAGAACGTGAAACAAAATCACATCTTATGAAGAAGATTTTGTTCTTTGTATTACAGTTATTCTGAACAAAGAAGTTAGAACTGTTTTCTGTAGCCAAAGTTGTTTCCATGGGGAATTTAACGTTCTCTACTCATATGTTTTAATTAATCATTTTCTGAGCATTAAAAGCTAAGTTTTGAAATGTTTATTAGATTTTACCTTGAGTATTTTTTCCTGAATGTTTTTTAATACCTGGTGTTAGGGGTTGGGATAGATAGCATTCACTCCATTATATGCTTTCTTTTGTCTGTTTTCCTTTCTCATTTCTCTTTAGCTCTCTTTTAATGGTTCTGTACACAGGCTGAAGAGTTGAGAAAATCTCTTTGGGCAAAGAATGTCCCATCCAAAGTGTATGTTGGCATGCGTTATTGGCATCCATTCACTGAAGAGGCTATTGAACAGGTACTTGGTCATCTTGTTCTTTGAATACCATGTGAAATTGGATAGCATGTATTAAGATTATGCCACCGACAGTTCCTTATTTTCATAAGTTTCTATACTCTGATTAGTTGTTTATAAATAAATGAAACTATTCATTTTCACCGATTTGATTTGAAAATACAAAATCTACATGAGTTGGTGGCATACGCTTACTTGCATTCACTGCCTTTCTGCTTATTAGGATATTTCTTGGCTGATAACTATGTATGCTACATAAAGCCATTCACGAGTCCTTAGCTATAGTTGGTTCATGACATAGTATTAGTCTTTATGGCCAAGTGATCTATAATATTCTAGAGTTTGATGTTGCTACCTTCACTGTTCTAATGAAAAGTTGAATTTCAGTACAAGGTGATCAACCCCAAATGGCTATTGTGTGGCCAGGTTTCTTTTAGATGTACTATAGAATCATTATGGGTCTTTTACCAAACAAAGGCTAGTTGGTTCATGAAGTCCTTATATACGATTCTAATTTCAAAACATAATTTTGATTCAGACTGGTACTAGCTAAATTTGGTCTCCTTTCACTATACTCTAGCAGACACACTAATGTGGTTGTTGTAAAACAAATTGAAAAATTAGCCTAAAATATATATGCCGAAAGAGAGATGGTGTAGAGGGTAAAATTGGTAGATCTAAAGTTGCTTTGAGAAAACGGGAGTATATAATTAGAAAAAAAATTCTATTTATTTATTTATTTAGTATATTTATGTAAGCTACATTCAAGTGAAATAAGAACCCTTTTAAAAATAATACTTTTGGTTTGTCTTATAAATTAGTGTTTAACCTTTAGACTCTTAGACATTATTGCCATTCTTAATGCATAACTTTTGTATTCTTTGGGACAGTTGAAGGTTGCTATGTTATATAATCAAAGATATGCAGTCTAACAGGTTATCCTCTTGAATAAACTTTTACCTTCAAACTGATCCGTGCCTTAATCTACTGTGTATAGAACTATATGTGAAATAAATTATTGAAAACTAGATTTACTCATTTTGGGGAGAGGATATTGGAAACAGGGTGGAGGAAACATGATTCAATTAGACATAGATGAACTAATATTTGTCTAAGTGATGAATTTAGCTTCATTTATCATTTGTCTCTCTGATATATTTTCAATCCAATTTTAATTAATTTTCCCTTTGAAATAATATATACCGTGTAGATTAAAAGGGATGGAATTACGAAGCTTGTTGTGCTTCCACTTTATCCACAATTTTCAATTTCAACCAGTGGTTCAAGTCTTCGTCTCTTAGAGAGTATATTCAGGTGATTACTTTTGTAAAAATGTACTGTGATCACATCAATATGCTTCAAATTATCTGACAGCCAGTTTTGTTATGAATTATGTATTGGTTCTTCAGAGACGATGAATATCTAGTTAACATGCAGCACACTGTAATTCCTTCATGGTACCAGCGTGAAGGATACATTAATGCCATGGCAAATTTAATTGAAAAAGAGCTGAAAGGTTTTGACTGTCCTGAGAAGGTACAGCATTATTTATGTTTAAGTGACTTAGACAAGAGTGTTGGTCTTGGACATTTTTATCTTGTCATCATCATTCTTCTTTGAATATTTATAGCATAATTTATGTAGTCAGCATATCAGATATTTCTAGATAGGTTAGCGAATGATGACGGTTGAGAATGACATTATCTACTATGTGAAAGGGTGTTATACATTTTTTGTTTTTTATCAATATTTTTCTGTCAACAACTTCGGTTATCCTTCTTGCTTTTTTTGTAATGTTGATGAAGTTTTTCCTGTGCTTGAGCTCACCTTGAGCTTTTGGCAGTCACTGCATTTTATACACTTGTTGCTGACAGTAATTAATTTGATGCATGTTGAAGGTCATGATATTCTTTAGTGCGCATGGGGTGCCTCTTGCCTATGTAGAAGAGGCTGGCGATCCATACAAGGCAGAGATGGAGGAATGTGTTTATTTAATCATGGAAGAGCTTGAAAAGAGAAAGATAACTAATGCATACACCCTTGCTTATCAGGTCACTACTTATTTTTTATTCATTATTCTTGTTTTGTGTTTCCAAATTATTACTACATGATATTGATTTATAGTTAAAAGGAAAAATGAAAAAAACGCAAGTGCCGGGGCTTATCAATGTATATGGAATATGGTACACTGAAAATTGGAACCTTAACATCTATCCAAAAATGAATACTCCTATCACGGATGGCAATATCCAGCACTTGAAAGTAAAAAATCCAGACTGTAAAGTGATATTTCTGTTTATGTATTTAAAGTATAAGGCTATTGATAGAGTTCTCACCAAAATTGTGAATGGTATTTTCTCTTAAAAAATGAGTGATCAAATAGGAAATAATATTCTGAACAGTTACATAAAGAAAGATCTCTGCAAAATGTAGCCTTTGATAAAAGATCTCGGGGGAATTCGGTGAAGACTAGGAAACATCATTCTAGCCAAAGAGTGAAAACTAGATTACTTATCTCAAACAATAAATCTTTACCAATCTCTTCCATAGCCAAACCTGCTATTTCTTTTAGATACATCCTTTTTCAAATTTCTAACCATTGGCTATAATTCTTGTTACAGAGTAGAGTTGGACCTGTGGAATGGTTAAAACCCTATACAGATGAGACCATAGTTGAACTTGGGAAAAAGGGGGTAAAAAGTCTGCTGGCTGTACCAATTAGGTGACACCAGCTTTCATTATTTTTACTGTTTCTTTTTTTACTACTGTCTATGTGGTTGCTGCCTTTTCTTTCTCTTTGTCCCTGTCTCATACTTATATAGGAATAAGTGACCCTAGTCTTTTGTTAAAATCGGTTGATTCACAGCTTTGTGAGCGAGCATATTGAAACTCTAGAAGAAATTGATGTTGAGTACAAAGAATTGGCTCTAAACTCTGGTATAGAAAAATGGGGCCGTGTTCCTGCTCTAGGAACTGAACCCACCTTCATCTCAGATTTGGCAGATGCCGTAATTGAGAGTCTCCCTTATGTTGGTGCAATGGCAGCTTCAAGTCTTGAAGCTCGACAGGTACCATTAACATTTTTGTATTATAGCAAGAATTATCTTATCATGTGTTCTCTGTTGAGTTGTCATAGAAGCACAGACCTAGACAATTTCCATTTCAGCAAAGTGTTGATAGAAATTGAGCCAATAGGTGTAGTGATACTGTACTTGTATGATGTGATTGTGATCTAATAGAAAGATTTTGCCAGTCTTTGGTTCCACTAGGCAGTGTTGAAGAGTTATTGGCAGCATATGACTCACAACGTAGGGAGTTGCCACCACCAGTACTTGTGTGGGAATGGGGATGGACCAGAAGTGCTGAAACTTGGAATGGAAGAGCTGCTATGCTTGCTGTGCTTCTTCTGTTGTTTTTAGAAGTCACCACTGGTGAAGGATTTCTGCACCAGTGGGGAATATTGCCCTTGTTTAGGTAACTTAATCCTCACCTACCCTCCATGGCAGTGGAATTTAGTTTTGCTTGTATATGTATACCATTAGCATCTCATATGCCCCTTTAAATCAAAGGCATGAACTCAGGAGCTCTCAAATGTAGTTTAGACACATTACTTGTGGATGGAAACAAGAGAAAAATAATGTATAGTGATGTGGTTTGTATAGTACCTCTTCTATGTATCTAAAGCAGAGTTTTTGACATCACAATTTCCTTGTGGAATCTTGAGAATTCACATCTTTTACTATTTTGTCGACAAAAAAGGGAGTTTGAAAAAAAAGGGAGTTTTGCATAAACTCTTCTCCATTTTGGTTTGCATTTCCCAGCTTGTAAACCAAAAGAACATTTGGTTTTGGAGATATATTCATTTCGTTTAATCCCATTTGCTATACCTTACATGATAATGAGTTGAATGAAGTTTAAAAATGAACACTCAACAAGGATTTCCCACTCGATCCATTTTCCTATTAACAAGAAACTAAATTTATGAGTCATGGTGATAAGTTTTCTAATAGTAAGTATTATCTTTAATGTATTACAATATATCAAGTCTCTCATAAGTCAAAATCATATGACATTTTAAAAATAAACAAACAAATATGTGCAGAAAGATAAATGAGAAATGTCATTTGAATTGAGTTTTACTCAAATAATAAAGACGTGCACAGTTAATCATGGAAGAGATCTTCATTCGCACACATGATCCTTAAATTTATGTGATAACATATCTTTAGTTAAAAGATGTCAATCATCAATCTAGTCCTTATGTGTTTAATGACCACTTTCTTTTTTGACAAGTTCTTTTATGGCTAAATATTTAATATTGTTGTGTTTTCTTTGACATTCTCTTTTGTTATGCTTAACCATAAACATTATAGCAAGAGTTATCACAGTACAACTCCAATAACTCCATTTTAAACCAATAGAAACATGCATATAATCATAAGCATTGTCATCTTGTAAATTTTGTAAATTAATAGCGTAAAGATCATAACTTAGTTCACAAAAACTAATAACTGTATTTATTCAACAAAGAAAAACTCAAGTATGCAAGTCTCAGAAATAAAAAACGAGTACTTATTAAAACTAGGAACATAAAATGTTTTTCCTAAACATAAAATAAAAATCATTGTTTAAAACTAAATTATGTCTCCAACACCTCCACATGTAAACTCGTCTTTCTCCCTAAATAAATGTATTACTCATTTTCAATTGATCTTCTTAAGTTTTGCACAATACTAAAAGCAAGCACAGATTGTAAAATCAAAATCAATACACATTTATGATTAATATTAACCATGTGCCTTTTCTTTTTAAAATAAATAAATGAATATATGTACTTCTTCTTTATGGAATGTAGGAATATATTCTCTCACTCTTTCGAAAAATAATTAGATTAAATAATATTTTATAAATTAAAAAATATTAATATTTAAAGTGATTTATATTATTAATAAAATTTATAATTATTTTTTAAATCGGTATGTGAGATTAAGTATGAAGGTATCCATGCTTCAAAGGAGTAAACACATGATTTCCATTAAATTCTTGGTGACAAGATTATTATAGTTATAGTAACATTCGTTCTTACCACATTTGTCATTCAATTCATTTTTCATGAAGCATGTCCTTGTCAATTATTACCATCAATTTAATAAAAAGAACACTTATTTCCTTTTTTAAAAAATCAAATTAATAACATTTAAAATAACAGAAAAAAAATTAAAAAATCAAGATAATAATTAGGCAAAAGAACTATTATCTAACTGATGATATATTAGATTTTTTTTAAAGACTGTCAAAGGGTGATATGTGATATCCATACATAACGGGTAACATCATGGAGAGCATTTTGTGACTGGAGTGGAGAGGTGTTGGTTCATTGGAAGGATGGAGGGTGATGAAAGAAAATGGTTGGGAGTGAGAGAGGTTGGTGATGTTTGAAGTTGTGAATGAGTTTCCCTAGTTCTTAAGAGTTTAAGAGTGAAATTCCTTAGAACTTGTACTCTTGAAGCAGACAAAGTATTATAGATCTCCATGAAAAATAGAAAAATAAAAAACAATTACAATCAAGTAACAGTTGGTGTAAGAAAAATATATGAAGAGCTTGTATGTTAAGAGAAGAAAATATTTTTAGTTCCCTAGAGATTAGAAAAGAAAAAACGTTATCAGACTAGGACTTGGAATTTACAAAACCTCAGAGTCTCATGGCACATGATCCCAGAAACTCCTTAGTTACATGCATTCTAACAAACTGAAGCAGGCTTATGTTATAATTATAACCCCCCATATCTCACTCCAACACATAAAAAAAGGACTAGAACATAAATCACTAATTTCAATTCCCAATACCATATATGGTTAAAAAAGACGTGTTTGTGTTAAGAGATCAATCACTAAAATCAAAGCTTCCACTGTGAGAGCTGCTGCCATTGTGACTATGCAAGGAAAGGCCTCTCAAATGACCAACCAAAGTAGCACCATCCCTTTTATTTTCCTGAAAATATCTCTCCCTTTCAATGTGTTTTGAAGGTGGTGGAGGAATTACCATGTGAGGAGGAATCACAGCAGGTGCAGGAGATTTATTAGCTTCTCGAGATGGCTCCAAAGATAGTGGTCTTATTAATGGACGATTGAGTCTCTCTTCAAGCAAACCAAAGTGAGGGAACTCAGCTTCCCTTTCTTCATCTTCAGGCCTTGCACAAGCCTTTCCTTTGCGTAATCTACCATCCATTGTTCATAGCAAATTATTAGCTCACATTCACACTATACTGCTAACTTCAGTTTGAATTTTCTTTTTTAATCAACACTTCACGGGAAAACAAACTAAAGTAAAATGAATCAAATTCATGAGTATTCATGATACTATTTCATCCTTCATAAGAAGGAATAAATAGCATGATCAAGAATAAGCAAGGTACCTCCGGAATAACTGTTCTGGTTCTTCTTCCTCTTCTGCTTCTTCACACTCCAAGTGATTAGCTATTGTCATGCCTCTGCCGGAAAGAAGTGCATCATGTCTTGTAAGAACTTTCTGGAGTTGCTCGTTTAATTCAATTGCTCGAGAAACTATCCTCTCATCACTACCAACAACCAGAGAAAGAGCAGTTGATGGTAAAAGTTAAGCATTGGATAAAGGCATTCATGTGCAAAATACATTAACATTACTCAAATTTACTTGAAAAAAGTTTATAAAAATATTTCCAGTTTCAGAACAAACAACCATTCGAGCACTTGTTTATATTAAAATAATGATTCATGAGAGCTTCTTGTGGATTCGTTTTTTAAACATTTCTAAGAATTATTCATTTGTAATTTTTCCTAAATATATCTATGTTTCCATTATTTTATCAATTGAAAAAGTAAATAACACGTTCATCTAGTATTCTTCTAATCTAGTAAAAGAAAGAAGCAATATGAAAAAACTAAAAAATTGGGTTTTTCTTGGTTCAATAACAAAAATCTAAGATACCAAGAACCAGAAGCAAATCAATCCTTTTAACAAAAAAAATCCTCTTAACATTTCAAGTGTAGAAACAAGAAACAAAAACTGTAATATTTTAAACAGAAAGATAACTTTGAAGCAGCCTCACCGAGAAGTCATCACAAGATGCATTACCCTTTGCTTCTGAAATGAACACTGTTCAACAAGGTCAAGAGTGAATTCATCTTTTGCTGCCTAGAAAAGAAAAAAAACAGTTTCAGCCAAAGATAGAATGTGATTATTTTATGGTTCTTAAGCATATCTCGGGGTATTTTTTTAACAAGAAAATATATATTTAAAGATCATATTCATTTGTCCAGTTCCTTTCTACTGACAGTATATGCCTCAACTAATTTTGGAATTTTTTATACAAAAGAAGTTCTTAATGTTTCTATACTAGCTCTGTTTATCATCATCAATCACTGCCTTGAGCCATTTAAACTCTGTCCTTGTTGTCAATCTCAACCATGCAAAACAAATTTGAGAGGACCATTACTTTGACTGAAAGTTGAACAAGCATGACAGGATGTGTCGAAGATAATTCAAGTATGAATCAAAATAAAGAACAAGTCATATTCTAGAAGGCAAAATATGGTTTCAGGATGATAGGTCCTTGGCCCACCTGAGGATGTTGGGTATTAATAGCATCAAGGACTTCTTTTAAAACTTCTAACGCATTACTAGCCTTTTGAATAATGCTGCAAAACACAATTGCAGAGTAAGAGATATGCTTAGCTGGATCAAAAAAATGACAGCAACAAACAATTTTTAGAGTAATATTTCTTCTTCTCCACTAAAAAAAGAGGGGGGGAGCTCTAGCAAAAGGAATCTAATGAAAAATACATTTTCAAATGTTTTTCTTTTCATTGTTTAATTTGATAAAAATGACCAGTACATACAGGCATCTCTAGAAAGAGTAGGATTTCTAAAGAATCTGTCCACAAGTATACCAAAGATGCAGATAAGTCACCTAGATTCAGCAACAGTTTGGGACTCTACTTGCTGATGTCTAGTCGGAGCCTGATCTGTCTTCGGTACATTGTTAATCCCATTAAGTTGTGAATGAGGACGATTTGATTGGGTCACTTGATCCCTTTGAGGAAACTGCACCCCAGCACTCTGGAAAAAGGAAAAACAAAGTTTAGCTTTACCAAATAATAAACTAGTATTGACAAAAAATTGTTTCCATATGATCATATGGGGCACACACACAGAGAGAGAAAGGGGATAGGAGAGTCATGACTGTCTATAATTCAGGTAGAAAAAACGTCAGAAAGAAATTTACTAGCAAAAATGCAGATCCTCAAAGCCTTTGAAAGGGAATTTCCAGCATATTTACCCACAGGTACTAAAAGAAAAATACCACCATTTGCTATCCTAACTAACTTGGGATCATTCTTCCCGCTCAACACAAACTTCTAATATAAACTTACAAATTTAATTTCATCCCATAACCCAAATCAGAGACTACCATATCACCTTACAACCACACCCAAATTTAGCATATGCAGTTAGCAACAACTACCTTCTTCAAATATGAATTCAAGAATAGGGTGTGCTATATCAGCTTCTTACTTCACTATTCTTTCTAGTAAAAACCAAAGCTTCATTTTAAAACCCATAATGCTTAAGTTACTTCACTTCTTTTCATAATCTGCTAAGACAATAGTCTAGCTGCCACTTACTAATAAAATATATATATCAGAATCATAAGGAAATCTCAGGGTTGCACTTCACATATCTGTACCTACCACCAAATCATAATATGCATTATAATACTGTGGAAACTTTCCAGAAGCACCACCAAGGGATGTTTGTGTGGCATCTAGTAGCAGAAATATCCGCTCCCTTACAGGCAAATCTGACTGTATGCAACGAAGAAAACAGAGAGAGGGAGTAAGAAAAAATAACTTTGCTAAAGAACAATAGTCTGTGGAGAAAACTCACTTTTTTCTTCACAATTTTTACAAGAACAGGGATGATTCCTGTATCAATCACCTGCTGGTGAACATGATCTCCAATATTGTTCATCAACATTTCTAGCAACTAGAAAATCAACCGATGATACACAAGTTAGTATTATCTTCATATAAGTTGTGGGTCTAGTAAAGACTATCTAGAAAAATCACATAAGAAACTATAAAAAGGCCAAATTCATGGGTTGCTATACTCACCAAGACTGCATAAAGTTGAATATTAGGGTTCTTGAAACCCAACCTCTTCTTTATAGCTTTGACGACATCTCTAGCCTGCCTGAATATTCAGAGGAGAAAAAAAGGATGGTCAACAACATCCACATTACTTGAAGCCTAGGATTACTATGGGCACATTTATGATTTCATAATCATATGACAGGCCAGCCAGACTTGGGCATCTTAGAGTAGCAGTGACCAAGTACCATGATCAATGTAAAAGAAACAACATCCTTTATAATTTAAAAAATTGCAGTAATTGATGTGCCTGCAACTGTGAACCAATTAGTAACAGACAGACACTCCAAAAACTTTATTTTGCAGCGGCTATTACAGTCAATGGCCGTTTTTAAAAATCTTGAACGTCACATAAGGAAAATTAAGCTTTGTCGGGTACCTTTGATCATGAGCGACTGATTCACAGATTTCAATATTTTTCATCCAATCAGTTTCAACCAGTTTCTCACTTGTTGCAGGAATGACCAGAGCTGCCATTTTTTTTTCTGCATAAAAAAATGTCTTAATTCAATAAAATATAAAATTTATAACATACTTCAGACTAGAAAGCAAACATTGAACAAAGAGTAAATATCAATAGAAACTAAATTAGATCCACTTTCGCTAACTAGAAACAAACGAGATCTATCCGCAAAGAGACAAAATACAACCTTAAATAATAATTAATCCAAATTGAATACCAAACAGAGAATAAGCGTGCCTTGAACGAATACCACTACAGAATATAGTACTATAAACTAGAACTTGGATTCCATATTGCATTAGAGTGTTAGCTGTTGTATGTATAATTTCACAAGAGAAGTGGAAGATAATTGATCCACAACACACATAAATGCTGCTATCACAAGACTCAGAAATTGTCCAAATATAAAACATCTTCCAACATAGGACAATTAAAGTGACCTCAGCAAGAGATGAAACTCACATGTTGTGGCAGAATCAGAAGAACAGTGTTAAACTAAATGCCAAGCCACCAAATTATGAACGACCTGCTACAGCAAAAAATTTAAGGCGAGATAATTCATCAACTAACCCAATTCCAATGTCAGTTCAAAGAGATGGAACTGAGAAAAATGAGAAAGAATTATAATCTTCGTGCCCGCCACCCAAATGATCAGATTTTGATTGAGGCACATCAAAGACGAAAGTGAAATTAAAAGGCAAAACCTTAAAACAAAACTTAAATACTAATAATTCAAGGCCAAGATACTAAATACTAGAACAAAAGATTACAACAACAACAATAATTAAAAAGTATATTTTACCTGGTACAAAGACAGAGATCACGAAGAAGATGTCAATGATTCAGTGATGAACCTGAGAGAGGTTCGGCATTTTAATAGCAACCCAACACCGAAGATCAGTTTAGCTGCTGCTTTATTCTTACCCAGAGAGCTTTTCTTTTTGGTTAGCTTTAAAGTTGAGAGCTTTTTAGCATATGATGATGAAATAGTTAATTGGGGAAGTAAGTACTAAAGTTAAAGTTGTGACAAATAACCAGGTCCTCAGAGAGATATGAATGAATGTGTGCTGTGTGAAGAAATAAAAATAGTAAGAGAAGAGAGACTGAAAAATCTAAGGTTTGGGTTTGGTTTGTGTTTGTTGTTTTGTAAGGTAATTGAACAAACTACAACACCGCCACGAGACCTGTCCCTGTCTTGTCCTTCCTCTCTCCAAAGCTGTATCTTCTTTTCCAAGGAGAAGCTGCAATTTGATAACCTCACCCTATCTTCTGTTCACTCGCATGTGCTTCATCTTTTTCCTGCTGACACGTATGATTCAAGTTCTTAATTATTTCTTAAAGAAAAGTTTTTAATTAGATAAAAAATCTTCTTAGAAATCTTTTATTCTGCCGCTTTTTCAGTTGATATCTAGTAACAGTATTACCACAGAGGGTAATCAAAATGAATAAAAAAGGTAAGAAAATAATATTTAAAAAATGAGAGTGTAACAGATTTTTATACTACTTTTAATTATAAATGATTTTAATATCTGGTTTTATTATATCATAGATATGATTTTTTAAAGTAAACAAAGAATAAAAAAAGTCTGTTAATAAATTTATGACTAAATATTTTCATTTTATCTCTTTAGAATTTTCAATTGATTAGTATTTATTTACAATTATTATATCATTAAGGAGTAATAGTCTATAAATCAAAATACTCTAATCAAAATCTTAACTAACTCAGGTAAGTTGTATTGTATTCTTTTCCCTGTAAATATTATTTTTTTGAAATTTGGGGAAGATGAATCTTAATTGTTTTAAACAACTAAAAAGAAAAAATATGGTGGTGTTCGTTATAAAATTAAAATTTTAGAAGTTCTATCAATATTAAAAGTTGATAGAATTTTAAAGTTTTTTTTTTTAATTTAAGTTACCTCGAAATCTGAGGAGCTAAAATTAATTATAGTTACTCAATTGTATATTAAATTGGAGTTTTTGATTTTTTTTAATTATATTAACTTTTTTAATTAAAATTGAATGAACATTACAGAAAAATTATTAAATAATACTTAAATTTATAAATTAAAAATAATTAATTATTATAATAATTAAATTAAATATTATTTTAAAAATTAAATAATTATTGATATTTAAAGTGATTTTTATTATTAATACAAATTTTTAAAAAAATCTAAATTAACTACTAAAATTTTAATTATTAATATTAGTAGTTAATAGTTAGATATTAATTTAAAAATTATTTTATAATTTTTTTTAATGTGTAGTGCAACTTGCTTTGTATTTTGTATGAAATTTTAGTTAAATATATTTTAATTATTTAAAAAAATAACTGTTTTTATTTCAAAATTAAAATTAATTGCTTAGCTCCACAATTTAAAAAATATATTGCTTTATGAAACTAAATATTTAATTCATAAATATTGCCAATATAACTAATTAAATTTCTTCATTCTTTTTTTATAATTATGGTATTATCATAGTATTTGTCTGACCATTTTTAGTAACTTTTTCAATCATATTTTTTCTCCACTCAAAATGTTATTTACAATTTTACGATAAGTCATTAATGGTCTATAATAACATAAAATATATTTAGTAGTAAAATAAAGATGTATTATATATAATAGACTCACCTTTTTCCCTTTATTTTTTTTCTTCAGTCTTTACTCTCTCTCTCTCTCCTGTTTTTATTATATCAATAGTTAGTTCAGGAACAAATATTGCTTTAATTTATTATAAATGATAAAACTATTCCGAAATAAACAAAATCAAATCAGAATCTGAAAAATTGGTATTTTGATTCAATTAAGATACTCTTATAATTTTAAATTATAAGATGAGTTTTATCTAATAAATACTTAGGTAGCATAATATTTAAAAAAATATATATATATATAGCCAATAAATATTATCATAATTCACATAACAAGGCAATACATTGTTAAAAAATTTAAAACATAATTTTTATTTTAAAAAATATCTAGAACAACCTAAGCTTATTAGATGACAAACCAAAAACATTAGATAAAAGAGTGTTGAGTTTAATTATTTTATAAATAGTGTGTCCATAAAAAAAAGAGGTAGTTTTATAGGTGGTGACTAAAAAAGGTGAAGGGTGAAGTTATCATTAGATAGTGATATTGTTGGTGGTTGATCCACGTGTCAGGTGTGGTCCTCTGCAGTATATTCGCAACACAGTTGTCTCTTCCCTCACCGTTGATTATGTTGTTCACTAACATTCACCTTTGATTTTGTTGTTCGCTAACATTCCCAACTACTCTATATCTCTTTCCTTTCACTGCTTAAAGATAGATTCAGACAGTGGGTCTCACTTATATCAATATATAAGTATATCATGATTTGTAAGTTAATAAATGGCAGTTTCTTCCTGCACCCCTACATTTTTCTTCAGCACCCCCACAATTTTGTAAATTCCGAAACTGACCCCATAATTTTGGGATCTGGGAGTGTGTTACGGATTTATCAATCCGGAAGTGAATCATGTTGCATTCAGGATGAGGGGATGTTCTGGAAGCAAAGTTTGCATAAATTACTGATTTCTGGATTGCTGAATCCGGAAGCCTAATTTCTATTATGGATTGGTGGATCTATAATGATTTTTTTCAATTATGGATTTCTGAATTCGAAATGCATATTTTGAATTACAGATTGGCAGATCCGGAAAGGTTTTTTCAATTATGGATGTTTTGCATTTTTGTATTTTTGATTAACACTATCATTCATGTACTACCGGAAGCACCAAACCGGAAGATTACTAGATGCACCAATCCGAAAATTTACCGGAAGCGCCAATCCGAAAATTTATCGGATTTCATAATCCAGAATACAAAAAAATTTATAAATGTACAATTTATATAGGGACAGTTTTGTCTTTGCACAACTTTGTGGAGATGCAGGCAGAAAAATGTAAGGGTGCAGGAAGAAACTGCCTTAATAAATTTGTTCTGTCACTATAAATTAAAAATAATAATAATAATTTGATTATTTTATAAAATTAAGATTTATTATAAATATAATGATTAAAAAATTTAAAAATTGATAACTTACTTTTCATTATAAATAAATAAGAAAGATATTATATATATACTATAAAATAAAATATAAATATATAGTTATAAATATATGATATTAATGAAATTGTATAGAAAAATATCTAACTATTACCATACAAATTCTATCGATTCCAATATCAATTTTGAGTTTTTTAAAATATTCCTATTACAAAATTATTAGTGAAACTTAAAGATCTTACCAAGACATTAATACTGAACACACAAACAAATATCAGTTTCTACATTATCCTCAATGTATGAATTCAATTCCATACTATTTTCATCATATAATATCATTCCAAACGCAACTCACAATATTAAAAATTATATTTAACATCAAAAACAATACTTAAATACTAAATCATCAAAATCTAATATTTCTACAAGTTAAAACAATATATAAACAAACAATATCTATGCAAGATAAATTGAATATTGGAACCATGTTCCCTACACATTCAGATCTTCTATTATGAGGTACTAGTAAAAAATTAAATTTAGTTTCTCTTACCTTAATTGTTTGCTTTCCAAGCAAGCTACCTCTATAATTTTATCTTCTTCATCTGGTTAAACTTAAAGATTTAAGGGCTTAATACAAGTTATCGAAACAGAACAAAAATTCAGTATATAGTATAATAAGTTTAGAGGATTATTTTTCTCAACTGACTCCACCAATATTGATGATTAAATCCTAAGGAAAAACAAAGAATAAAATATCTTTAGAGTAAAAATGAACATATTTTACTTAAAAATATGATCAGATAGAAATGTTCTTTAACCAATAGTCCGATGAGATTCTAAAATAAATGATGTATGAAGTGAAAAATGAAGAGAAGAAGAAGAGAGTAAGAGAGAAATAAAAGAAAAAGATACTATGGTGTCGGGGTGGTTTTGTATGTTTTTGTTTCTTTTATTTTGTATCCATAAATAATAAATAAAAATATTTAATTATATTTAACATATAAATAGTATTCTATAGTAATAAAATATTTTAAAAAAACTAATATGGATTATGGGAAGGGACAATCCAACTTACAATTTGAATCTCTCCCGACTAGTAGTTATGCAAAATATACATATAAGAAGTAAAAATCTTAATTTTTTTTATAATGCGGACTATCTCTTTTGTATTTCGAGATCTAGAAATATTTTCTCCATTTTAGAATTCATAACATTACATTTCCTATTATAATATGTACTTTAGAACGTAAATTCGGGAAGTATTTCAAAATTCAAAACAAAACCCTAAAAGGATAATCCACACCAAAATTCAAAAAGGAGAAAACTACAAAATTGAAAGAAAAAATGAAAGAAGAAGCTAGGCACGCAAAATTTAAAATCCAACATTGTCAATTGATTTATTTTTTTTTAAGATGTAAAAATTTGAGAGCCATTTTTATATATTTTAAATTTCAAAATTCATAAGATTATTTTTGTATTTTATTTAAGTTTTTGGATGATTATATCCAAAAATAAGTTATGAGTTCTTGATTTTCATATCTGAAATGGTGTATTGTAAATGGTGCTGATAATTGAGATTTATAACTTATTTATATTTATTTACGGATATCTGGTAACTTCTAGATGATAAAATCAAAAAATATAAATTATTTATGATTTTGAATATTAGAAATTATGTGATTTAACTTAAGAATATGAATATTTAGAAGAAGAAAAATTTAAATTATTAAGGAAAAATTGGACGTGTTTAAGTGCAATTCTGAATTGATATGCTTCCAGAAGAATCAGCCAAAAAGCTATATAAACATAACCAACCGAATTCGCACTCCAAATTGAAGAGAAATGGCAGTGTCTCTCAAATTGGATTTCCCACTGAAACTACCAATACCCTTATCCTAAAATCTTCCAATGTAAAAGTATAAACATTATTCGAGTCCCCATCGAAATTTAAAACATTATTCCTAATTGTTCATGTCTAGTGGTGTTTTTTTTTATGTATAAAAAATGAAGTGTGTCGCATCATGTGTTATCTGAGCAAGCCATACTGTTCTTATCCAAATGTTATTCTTAAAATACTTTCTAAATATTTTACTAACTACTTGCTTATCGCTTCAATGCTTTAAACTTTAAATTAAAAAGTATAAACACTCTCCACAAATGTTTCTCATTGGAGCCAATTTGTTTCATATAAAAAAGAATTGAAAAAGAAAACAATGGAGTTCGATTAAACAAAAGTAAGGGATTTGGTTTGAAAATTGGTGTTTGAATATACGTACACGACTCTAATCTTTTATTTCTTCAAAACAACAATAATAAGCCTTTTTTTTATGAATATCGAATGAAATTAAGATGAAACACTTAATAATAAATTGAAGAATTTGAGAAAAATGTGAAAAATTTATATTTTACAATCATAATATCCGAGAGACTAAATTGTAAATCACTGTTAGTATTATAATAATTAAAATATTGTTAGTATCTTATTCAAGTAATTATTAGCAAAGATGATAAACTACTGAAAGCATGTTAAATTTATTTTCCTAAGACTTTTCATGGATGTACCGTTCATAAGGAAAGAAGTGAGAGGATATCAATCGTTTGGATTCAGAGTTTTGTAGGAAAGAGGAAGAGAGAATATAATGTGAATAGTAAATATTCTTTTCCTTCAAAATGAAGAAATGTAGAAGAAAAACTACATCAGCATGTGCTATTTCCGAATTTACACTTATTCATCTGCAAGGGTTTTTAATATTAAAAAAATTATTTATTTATATAAGATGTGATTTATTTTCTAATTTTATAGTATATATTTAATATTTTAAGAAATTATTATAAGTTATCTTTTTATTTAATTTGATAATGTGTTTATATTAATATATATTTTTATAATTATTATGTTTATGAGTTAGTAATTTATTTAATAATAGTTTTTTATGAAATTATTTTATATTATTAATTACGTTATATATTTTTTTAGTATTTTTATTTATTATTATAGGGTTTTTAGTAATAAAAAATATTATCTTTTATTTATATAAAATTTGATTTATTTTCTGATTTTATAATATATATTTAATATTTTAAGAAATTATTTGAAGTTTTGTTTTTATTTAATTTGTTGAATAGATTTTTTTCTAATTATAATTTTTAAATTATATATATTTATATTTAATATATATTTAATTTTATTTTTTAAATCTATCAAATATGTCAAAATTATTTATTTTTAAATAAAAAATAACTAATTTCATTATTAAAAAAATTTAATAAATAAAATAAAATTATAAAATAACATTTAATAATTTAGAAAAAAAAAAAACTCACCACCATTTTCCAATCCAAACACATTACTAATAGTTGTTTAGAGCATCATATGAAAAAACAAACAAACATCCTCATAATGGAATATAAAAATTGCTGCAAGTTGCTGTCGAAGTTTAGCTAAATTACGATGACATGTCAAGTTTGGATGTGTTTCGCGTCGTTGTTTTGATTTAGTATTTAAGTTGTACATTTCAGTAATGATCATTCAACTCACTCAATTCACGCAGGTTGTCGTGTTCCATCGCAGCAAATTGTTACCGAAATTCACAAATGGCCTTAGCCATGGTTCGTAGGAACGTCATCACCCACTACTCCAAGTTTGCATCTTCTTGGTCTGTGTTGTCTCGCCATTCCTCAATCCAAGAACCTCTCTTGGCGTCTGTTTCTTCTTTTCATAGTGAATCTGTTGGTGGTGGGAGTGGTGGTGGTGGTGGTGGATTGCCATCTTACATGCGCGGAGCTGTGTTTTGGGAACCCAATAAGCCTCTTTCAATCGAAGAATTTAACATGCCTCGCCCCAAGGCCGGTGAAGTTCTCATCAAGACCAAGGGTAAGGGTACCCTTCAATTCTTGTGCATGCATAACGTTAATGAGAACGAGGGTCTTCCCCAAAATTCAATTTTTTAGCATTATCTAACTCCGTCATGTGTCTTTTTAAATCCATCCCGTTCAATTTTGTTATACATTGATATGATTAGACATGTCAAGTGAGAAATGAAAGGGGGTGGAAAAAATTGAAGGCTGCTTGTAGAGTAGACCAGATTTTAGATAATAACCACTCTCAGTGGTTTTTTCAAAGTAAAAGAAAAACACTGTGGAGGAATTCTGTAGGCCAAAGGAGAGAATGAGATGTGGTTTAGGGAATGGTTTGCTTATTATTGGATCTAATTGTCTTTTGGTGTGGTTATTATGATGTAGCCTGTGGAGTATGCCACTCTGATCTGCATGTTATGAAAGGTGAAATTCCTTTTTCCAGTCCTTCTGTTCTGGGGCATGAGATTACTGGTGAGGTTGTTGAACATGGAGCACTTTCTGACAGCAAAACAATTGAAAGGTGAAAGATATTGGAAATGTGAAACTCTTTTGCTGCTACATATTCGCGTGACCATGTTCTACTCAATGAAAATACAATCATTCTAGAATCTAGATAATTACCAGAAGGAATGACAATTTTGCTTCTCCTTGTTTCAGGCTTCCAGTTGGATCTCGAGTTGTTGGGTCCTTCATCATGCCTTGTGGCAACTGCTCCTACTGTTCAAAGGTAATATTGTTTAGTACTCCACTCTATAATATTACATGAATCCTTGTTCATCCTTGATGTTGTCTCCAAATGGTATGCAGGGCCATGATGATCTATGTGAAGCTTTCTTTGCCTATAACCGGGCAAAAGGGACCCTCTATGATGGTGAAACTAGACTCTTTCTTCGAAACAGTGGTTAGTATCATTTAGCTATCATTTCAAGCCTAGCTATGGAAATTGATAATTTCCCCCCTGCTGTACGAGCAGCAACTGCAGTAGTGATTATGATATTATTCAAAAGTTTAGCAATTTGACTTTCTCTGTCTTGTTTTTTTTATCATCCAACTCAAGCAACACCACCATGACACCTGTTACTACTTGATAGCATACACATACTACTAATCCAGAAGCATGTCAACTTCCTTTTTCGTGGAATAAGTGCAAGCTCTCAATATTTTTGTTTACACAAGGTTAATTGTAATGAATTATAACTTCCTACTGAGGATGTGTGGCCATAATGCCCATTTTTTTCTCAACTATGGTATTTTATATTCAGCTTGTGCAAATATATATATTCTTAAAGTGTATTTATCCCTAATTATAGAATCATTCATTATTGGAATACTGAACATAGTTTACAATTTATAATAGGAAAACCAGTATTCATGTATAGTATGGGAGGGCTTGCTGAATACTGCGTTGTGCCAGCAAATGGAGTGTCTGTACTACCAGAATCATTGCCATATCCAAAGTCTGCTATTCTAGGATGTGCTGTTTTTACTGCTTACGGTGCTATGGCTCATGCAGCTCAAGTGCGTCCTGGTGATTCTGTTGCTGTTATTGGAACTGGGGGTGTTGGCTCTAGGTAAATAATCAAATTTCAAAATATTTTTATGCTGTTAAATCTTCACGTTGCGCCTACTGCACTTTGTATTTGTCTTCAAATTATCTAGGTCAACAAGAAAAAGCAGATAATTCTTGTTTGTGGTACTGTATATTTTACCACTGCTAAATATGGTCAAGCCTAAGTGCTTGGAACTTGTAATAACCATTTTATTCACATCTGATTATTAATATGTGGATGTGGCCTAAGTTACTTTGAATTGTTGAAAACTAGTTCTGAAAAATATACCTTTATTGAGAACCTGAGATTTGAGAAGATTTGTATAAATTGTAAACACCTCCCGTCACTAGATAAGTTGATACTCATTTTCGGAATTTTTTAGATTTCCTATGTTGGCCATGTGTCAAAATTGTTTTCCCTTTTAACTTTATCACTCATTCCAGCTGTTTACAGATAGCTAGAGCCTTTGGTGCTTCGGATATAATTGCTGTGGATGTTAACGATGAAAAGCTTCAGAAAGCAAAGATATTTGGTGCTACTCACACTGTAAATTCAGCAAAGGAAGATCCCATTGAAAAGATATATGTAATATGCATTTCTCTTTTGCCACGTTGTTTACATTTTCCCTATATGTATCTACCTTGAATCACAAGATTTCTTAGATAACGTCTATAGCCCTTTGAGTAATTGCTGCGCCAATAAAATTTAAAAAGAAAATAAGCTCATTTATTTCGTGTTTATATTAACCTTGACATACCTAATGGCTAGTGTAGTCTGCCGTATCACCTTTTCACACCCACAAGCATGTTCTATCTATTGGATCCTGACATGTTATCTGCTCAAACCATCATGATAATGGCATCATTTGATCACTTGAAGATACCCCTCTTTAATTGTTTGCGATAAATCACACAGGAAATTACTGGTGGAAAGGGTGTTGATGTTGCTGTGGAAGCCTTGGGGAAAACACAGACATTTGCACAGTGCACACTAAGTGTGAAGGATGGTGGAAAAGCCGTAATGATTGGACTGGCACAAGCTGGTTCTTTAGGAGAGGTGGATATAAATCGGCTTGTTCGCAGAAAGGTGTGTTCTCTGTATATATACTTTACTGTTTATGTTACCAGTACTCCCACATTAACATTAACCACTGCCTCTATTTAGAATGAATGGTTCATTATGATTATAACATGTTAATATTTGTTCTGTCAGCGATGAGAGGAGGATGCAGTGAGCCAATGATGCAAACCCTTTTGTTAACCAAACCCTTTTGTTTTCTGCAATGTTAAAGGTTGTATTCTCCTTTCATCTAAACATATTAATTCTGTATTTGACCAGATACAAGTTATTGGCTCGTATGGAGGCAGGGCGAGGCAAGATCTTCCAAAGCTAATTAGATTGGCAGAAACAGGTATCTTCAATCTTGACCATGCTGTTTCTAGAACATACACCTTTGAGGAGGCAGACAAAGCATTCCAAGATCTCAATGAAGGAAAAATTATTGGCCGAGCTGTGATCGAGATAATGTAAGTCTATGTTCTCAGCAGTGCTTATCTGCAGCATCAGCTCTGCGTCTCACAACCGAGAAGAGTACATGTTGGAGTTGCAAGGTGTTGGTGCCCTGAGAACACAAATGGAGAAATGTCTTTTTATGTGTCATTGCAGGGACGTGTTCAAATAAAAACGATTTTTCTTTTCTTTTGTCCATTGCTCTGCTTCTAACTCATATGTCATCCCAGGTCAAAGAATAATGGTATCTGAATGCTCATCATTGGCATGTAATAACAATGTGTTGAACGTATGTATAAGCAATGCGCATCAGTTTTCTATTGCCTCTTGTTTGACCAAGATTTTTAGGACTCTATTTATTAGCAGTTTATGTTAGCGGCTATTGTCTAGGAAGTTTGTTATTGTCCTTCAAAATTTTGAGGTTACCATTATTTCTTTTTCTTTGGAGAAAAAAGAAGGTTGGAGAGATTAGTAAAAGTAACGAAATTTAACTACTTTTCGAAAATTATTTATTTTCTCTTCTATTCCCATCAAACACAATCTTTTCATCTTTCTTCCTCTTTCCTCAATCAATCACGACTTACGAGTGTATTTAGTTTTGTTATAGGAACTACGAGAATTGCTTTTTATTAAAGTGAAACTTAAATTTATTAAATGGAGTTTTTACTTTGTTGAAAAATGTATATTATGTTTTAAAGCAAACTTCTATTTGGGATAAAAACATCTAAAAACATTCATTTCCTGGAAAATCAATTTAAACATCTATTTTGCAGAATGGATTCGATTCAAATTGAAATGCAAGCATTGTTCGAGTTCAAATTTTTTTGGAAAGAAGCTTGGTCAACTTTTACTTGCATCTTCTGTAGAGCCAGATTAGTTTAAACTGAAACCTTAAAGATATTGGTAGACCATATCTAAGGAAAAAAATATTTTTTATTGAAAAATCCTATTGATATTCAAAATTTTATTTTATCAAAATCAATATACTAGTAGTCGCTATATTGGTTTTGGTTTTTTAATAAAAATAAGCAAATATCAAAGAATTTCATTGTCATAGAAGATAAACAATACATCATAATAATTATCATTGTCATAAAAATAAATGTTAAACACAAGAAATGAAAGATGAGAATTTAAACAAAAGTATAATATACGACACAATGATAAAAGCACACTAGTGTCTCAAAGTTCAATTTGCATGTGAGTCCTCTACATAATGCTAAAAAAAACCTTTTCCAGTTAGAAAATATTAATAAAATATAATCTAATTTTAAAAATCAATGATATTCCCAATCAATATAAAAACAAGCCACTATTTTCAAAATAAATACTAAAAAGAATAAATAGAATATTTTATATTTTCAAAACAAATAAAAAATATTTAAAATTATTATTTCAAAACCACCCTCTTAAATAAAAAAAATTAAAGCATTTTATACAAATTAAAAATGAGGATGAAAGCACCTTTCTAAGTAAATTTGTATAGTCCAGCTAATGTTATAGGCTTCAGGTAATAGCTGCATCTGCTTAAACTGATATTCAGTCCAAGTGGAGACACATTTGGCAGATCCGGATTGCTTGTGAAATAATTTCCTTGCTACCATATGTTATCAGCAAAACAGAGTTAAAAAAAACTTGTCTTGTACCTGTTTCAGTTATTATTGAAGAATCGAATAAAATGTACAAAATTTCTGAAACAAGCATAGATACACATGCTTGTCCATCATCCAAAAATGGATCGGAAACTACTTAGTCCCTACTACTGTCAACGCAATGAATCACACTAGCTCCTTTTAAAGTATTAAGTTTTACTGTATTTGCTCCTCGCACCGCCCCCCCTATTCTTCTTTCCACTTGTTAGCATATCTGAGGAAAGCATTGGCAGGGTTCTGCCTAGGTGGAGCTCTAACACGAGTAGACCTTCGAAGCACAGATTCATCTGTAATCCTGTGCATCAAATCCTTTGACCTTTTATGGAGTTCTGAGCTGTAAACATACAAATAAAAGGAATGAATGTCAAAAGTCAATGAAGTTAACAAGGAGCAGCTTTCAATCTTCTTAACCTATATAACTCCAATGTCTGTTTGATAAACTAGAACAAATTAGAACTATTATAGTAAATTTAAATCCCAAGAAAAATAGAGAATCGCAATCTTTTTGGTAAAAACTAAATAATAACCATTGATGTAAATCGTATTATCTATTCTATCACAGTTCACATTCATAATAAATTAGAGTATACCACATTTCACTTGATCCAGAATATATTGATTGGCCCAACTTGGTATCAATCTAAAACCACACATGCAACAGCAAATTTCTGATTTATTCCTCCATTTTTTATCAGCTAACAGTACAAGTGGCCTTAGGAGTATATGTGCATATTGGACAAGTCTAAAAACCAAGGCTTCTGCTGTAAAGTATGCATCAGGATATAACTTAGTGTGCAAATAGAAAACAAGGGAAAAAGCTATCTAGGTATTCATACATTGAAAATAGAAAACAAGGGGAAAAGCTATATAGGTATTTCATACATTGAAAAACAAATCTAACTCACCATATTTTAGTATAATATTTTTTTAGTTGCTTTCGCAGTGCTCTTTCCCGCTCACCCTTGCAATTCAGTGAACTCATCAATGCATCGATCTATTCAAGCAAGCACGCCAACAGAAACAGAGAATTAGAAAAGAAAAATGTGAACAAAATAAAATAACAAGGGAATAAAGAAGACTATTATCATCTAGCACCTCTTCCTTACTGCTGTAGTATCCCCATTCCTTGGAGTCGCAGCTTTCAACAAATATCCTCCCATCTCGACGGAACCACCAATACCTATTGTAATCTCTGTCTTTACCTAATGGACTTCTACGAATAAATCGTTTCTCCATCTCCCTTTCGAAATATTCTTTCTGTGCAATAGGCAACGTCAATAAAACATCAATTTAAAGAACAGATAACAATCTAAACAGGGAGATAGGCAGCACCCTCTGCTCTTCACTATTCTTCTCTGATGGATCCTCCTTATCAGCCTTCGACTGTTTTGGTGATTCCTTTCTGGATAATTCTTTTCCATTTTTGGTTGGTTCTTTCAGCTCTGAATTTAGCTGCTTAGGTGTCTTTTTTGAAGCAGGATTTTGAGGCGTGATCTCACTACAAAGTAGGTTTGAAAGGAAATAAAGTGAAATGTGATAACCACCAAATTGAAGGAAGATATTCTATAAATATATATATTGGCAGGCAGAAACAGCACACAAGACAAAATCTAACCTTCTATCCAATTGACTGTTTTGCTCAGATGGTTCTATCCCTACAAGACTTTTCTCACCCATGTCTCCATTTTGTATACCATGATTATTGTTCCTTGGGACTTTTGCACCATTCAGAAGCCCATCTACAAATCCATTGCTTTCTGACTCAGCTTTCAACCGCTCTTTTTCTTCTCTTCTCCTCCTACCACTTTCCAATGCTTCTCCCCTTCTAGAGGCTCCAAGTGCCTGCCGCTGTTCAATAATCTCATCTAACTTTTCCCTGAAAACTGCAGTTTCAAGGGCTTGATTGACCAATTCGCTTAAGATTTCTAATTTAGCACTCACATCTACAAGGCCATAATGTCCCCGTTTTATAGTTGCTTCATGGTGTCGCAGTTCAGGAATATTGATCACCTCTAGGAAATAGCATAAATATTCTGTCCAATTATTCACTGTAATCTGAAAATAAACGCGAATGAGATATTGTCACATTAAAAACAATGATGAGAAAAGCATTAACCAAGTCACAAAAGATACCAGACATAGGAAGAAGAAATATTCAACATGGTAAAGCGATCTCACAAAATATGGATGATTATCTATTACTGATACTAATACTAGAAAAAGATAAATGCAAGTCAGATGATAACCTTAGATTTCAATTTTCGGCTCTTCACAGCCGAAGAGTATTCATCGTCATCTTTGATGAGAAATCGAAAAAGTGCTGCATGAGATTCCACAAGGAGAACCACATTGCTATCCTTATGACAGATTGCATTTTCAAAATCTTCTAGAGAGTAGGGCAACAGGTGCAACAGTCTCCCAAAGGAGTTAAGCAAATCCCAAACCATTAAGAGGTCCCCAACACAACTCATTGGAATGTTGAAGTCTTTTGATAGAGAAGGACGATCAGTAAAAGCAGGATCACCTGGACCAGGCTTCACCAATAGATCATCAATGGGGTATTTGATAGCTTCATTCTTGGGTCGAGCATTTCCTGAAAAAGTTTATGGTGTCAAAATCCTTTTCGATAAAATTAAATCACAGGGGAAAGGGATGTCATTGTTTTTTTGTTAAAAGAGATATTATGTATGATGATACCTATATGAAGTACAGGGGAAAAAATATCACACCATTGTAGTTTCCAAACAATTAAGAGAAAATGTTTTCTCCATAGTACATAGCTAAAACAAGAAAAGGTGCATCTGCAGTCTCCACACCACCCAATTCCAACAAAATAGAAACAAAGAGGAGCTGGTGGAAAATTTGAATTCCAAAACTCTATGCCTTATGAAAAGCATTGTATTAGGGAACAAATGGCTACAACTCTACCTTTCTCTTCGCATGAATCATCGACTTGTGCCCCATCAGACTTCTTCCTTTTACCGTTATCAGTGTCTTCCAGTGATTCCTAAAAATGATAAATTTAGGAAAGATAATGATGCAATGAAATTCATTAACAAAATAAAGTAGAAAAAAAAAAGCAAGCAGATCTTCCATATTTCCCTTATTCTGTCTACCTCATTTTTCCTTTTCTTGGAGCAAATTAAAAGCCCATCTCTGTAAAAAACCCTTCTTCTTAATTCTTCAGGAATATCAATTGAAATTCCATGATTTTTTGCTAGTTCATCATGTAAAACCCAAGGGGCATTCCGGTATGTAGACTCCCGAATAAAAGACTTCAAAATATTTCTACTAAAAAGCGGCTTCTTATGCACCAAATCTTCTGCGCAGAGTTCAGCTTGTTGAGTTATATTTTTGTTTTTGTCAAGCCAAGCTACCTCGTAACAGAATGTGTTGACTCCTTTTGGAATTACTTTTAATATTCTGCATGGATGTACTCCATCATCCTTTTTCCCATGTAGTTCAGCACCGACAAACAAACGTTTCTGCAACTGTTCACCAATAGAATCAGCAAGATCCTTCAAAGGGAGCATGCCTGCAAAACAAAAAGATCATTAATCAGTCCAGTACAAAGTGAAAAGTATTCCAACATTTTGGATGAAAAGCATTGTAATCAAACTAGAATCAACAGCTGGCATGTCTCTAATATTTTATGTGGCAACTCTTAAACATGCATGGCTTTTGTAGTTGAGTTTCTAAATTCTTAGAAACGTATCTTTTACTATTTTACATAATTGTTCACAGAACACAAGTTAAAGGAGTCTTCAACTCCAGACATGCGTTACTGCTTTGAACTTCAATTTGATCGCTGCAAGTACTGGAAACATTATAACTTGAATAGTCAAAAGTATAATATAATGAGCAAAAATATATGATATACCTCAGATACAAGAAGAATAAACAAAATATCTATGCTCACTGCGCCAAGGACCTATCTAGAAAAAAACAAAAGTCCTTATATTCATCCAATAAGATAAACCTAGACCACACTTTGATTTTCTGTACAGCATTATGTGATTAAAAGTTAGTACCTTCTATAACGCACAAATGAAGAAGTCTGTATAAAAGGATATATCAAAATTGAAACTCCAATTGTCTCTACGTCAATAAAAAGATGACATGTAAACATTACAGAGATTAACCTTATGGGTACACGTGAATGGCTTAAAGTCTTAACAAAGAAGTACACGTGTTAAACCAGCTACATAGTAATTTACAATGCAATAAAATATTAACTTGCTTGTCAAAGCCAACGTATTCAATCTAGTCCACAAAGGTTAGGAAACACAAGACTCGGGCCATCATATTGGAGGCATCACATACTGAAACAGAAGTTGATAATTTATATGATACCATTCTGAATAAAAATGGGAAGCTTAGTATCAACCCTTTCATTAGACGCTTGAAAACTACCCGTCCAGACAAAATAGGAACCCATTTCTATACTGTATCTTAACCCTCTACATAACCTCCAAGCCTTAGTACAAAGTCAGCAGATACGGGAGGGATTAGAATTGCAGCCAACATTAGAATAATTCATGCAGAACAGAAAAATATATGCATAAAGTAAATAAGGTATGCATCATTATATCAACATATATTTCTTCATAATAGAACTGAAAGAGAGCATTCTTACTGTATTGAATAATCCCTAAAGCAGTGGTCATTAATTCCTTAGGAAACTGTTGAACTTTCTCGGTAGCATGCTGTTCAGACACCATAGCCTCTTCATAAGTCAAGCCCGTTTTTCCAGTGACTTTACACATCCAAAGCCTCTGACGGTATAGATTCAATCGCTTCAAATAATCACTGCTATATGTTAAGGAATCACTATCCCTCTCATTGCCGTGACCATGTATGGGATGCCAGAGACATATTATTGATTAACTACGCAACAACTAGCCTAAGATGCTAAAAAAGGACAACTTAATCAATATTTTTTAACCATTTTCAAGTTAAAGACAGATAAAAAGCAATGCTGCCAAAAGTAAAACAAGAGCAATAGAAGAAGATATAGGATACGGATAATCTCGAAAGATTTCTTTTGTAAATCGAATTTGGTAAACAGGCTCGTCTGGCTTCAATTCCTCGGGGGGCTCAGCCAAGGAAAAAGGCTTTCTCCTTAAAAGAGGCATTGGGGAAGAACCTCAATTCTTCTAGGAGACCCGCAACTTACACTGAGATTTTTACAGAACAGAACCCAGTCAATGGTATGATCTTAGCAGTTCAATTAATTTGGGGGGGCAAAAAAATAGAAGAATCTCAACAGTTACCGAACAAACAATGAGCAATAGCAATACAGAAGCCACTGGAATAATCTACCTCGGAACTACATTTATTCTGACAGTCTGAACTTTGAATCACTTTTAGAATATCATATTGTCTACGAATTTTGATCAGGAAATGCAAAGGAATGGAGAAAAAATGCCTTAATTGTTTTTTATTTGGTCTCCTTCATCAATCACGAGCAGCTTACAAACTAAAGAAATAAAACACGTAAGCGCAGTCTAACCCAAAACAAGAAGATACTCTTTCCTCACCGAAACACACTCTCAACTGTATCGCAATCTCAAGTCGTTCAAGCTCAGTCGTCCTAGTAACTTCTCAAAAGCAAGAACCCTAATAAGAAAATCCCAAATATCAAAATCTATGACTAGCAAGAAAATCAATCCACAACAATCTGTGCGACAGAATAGAAAAATACCATCACCAAAACCAAGTCTAAAAACCAATGCAACAAGAAAAAAAAACTAACACAAAACCCAACACTGGTGTTCGAAAACCCAAGAAAGCAGAAATGGGAGAAGAAGACAATCACACACATTCATAGTTTCCAATAAATGCACGCAGCGTAAGGCCCTACATTGAAAACCAAAGCGCAAAGCATTACAGAGTCCCATGAAGAAACCCCAATAGAAGAAAACCCTAAAATGCGTCCACAATAGGGATCTCAAAAGGCGTAAACTCCAGTGTAGCAAAAACACGTAAACGCCACAACAAAACGCGGCACGGAATGTCCAAAACGCAAAGCGCAAACGAAAGAAAGGCGACAGAGCGCATTCAGAAGAAACTCCGGAACCGAAACGAAAGGAAAATTTAGAATCGGCGAACAACCCCAGTTCCCGCCACAACCAGAAAATAGGTAATTACAGTTGAAAATAAATAAATTAAATAAACGAACGAAACAAAGTTGCAGAGTGGAAGAGAGAGAGAGAGTGTGTGTGGAATGGAAGAGAGGGAATGGGAGAGAGAGAGAAAGAGAGGGGACCTGACAGTGAGGAAGTTGGTGAACGTTTGAAGGGAGAGCGGAGACAGTTGTGTTTGTGTTTGTGCTTGCGATGTTTCTGTCTTCGTTTTGTATATTCGGAATTGCGAGCCAAGAAGTTTCTCACCTTTTCTTTTTCTCGCTCTCCTCTCCTTGTGTGTGGGAAAAACACCCTTTTTTTATTTTCATTTTTATTTTTATTTTACCATTTGCTTTTTAATAATATTTATATGCCAAATTTCCAATTGCGTCTTCTTCCTACTTTAATATTGTGGCCCTACTCTCCAACACGTGTTTATTCTCGCTGCATCTTACCGTTCAAATTTCTGAGTTTTCAACCAACACTTTCTTGTTTTAACATCCTTTTATTTTTCACAGTCACCCATTAACTGAACGCACTACGCGTGTTAAATATTTCAATTAAATATTCAAAATATAATTCAGCAATTTAAAAGATATTACAAAAATACAGATGAAAATGAAGTTAATTTATTTGTATTGATAGAATAAAATATTTTGCACATTTCTAATACGAATTCACTATACCACAACATTATACTAATTAATAGATGATGTAATAGAAAAAATCACAATTTACATGTATATAAATTAAATTTTAAAAAATCATACTGTTTCAAAAATATAAAGTATACAAAAATATTGTATTCCTTTTTATATATAAAGAGAGTAGACCAAGCATAATTTAACAAATATGAACTTCAATATTAATGTTCGAATTAATCTTGGTGGGTGTGAGAAGAATAGAGAATTAGGATTAGCTGAGAAGGGTTTTAAGCTAATATTTTGTGAAAGAGTTTGTGTTGAATTGAGTGAGATTATCAAAGAAGGACCATGGAAGGATTTAAACATTAGCCATCTTCATAATCCACATATCATTATAACAAGGGGAGATCATAAATATGTAGTTATGCAGTAGTTAATTAAAAGTTCAGTTCATATTGTTGTTACTTGCTTTTCTTTATTACCATTTGTGTTAAATATTTGATTGTTCGTACTCATCTCACTCATAGCTGGTTGGTATATAACAAAACATTTTACCCAAAGACCTCATCATGACGAAACTAAAATGTATTCCAAGCAATCGTATTGGTGGAGTGAGATGGAGAAAGATATAATTAAGTTTTTTCTCTTGAAATTTAGGGACATAATGTTATAGGCTAACAATATTACACTAATAAAAAAATACATCAATAGACAAAGGCGGAAGTAGTTACACAACTGAAAAACAAAAAGAAAGATAAAGGAAAAACACAACAACATAAAATGCAAGAAAAAACAATTTTAACTAAATAAAATTGTAAGATTTTGTAAAAAATAATGTTATGATAGAGCATACCCAAATATTGCATGATAATAGTTAGTTTATAACTTGGTGATATTAACTGATGCAGTATGGTAAAAGTTTTTTATGGATAAAAAGTGAAAGTGATCGTAATAGGATTGAAATATCTTTGAAATACTCTTATTTATTAATTCTTTATTTGTTAATAAAAAAATTATGGAAACGAAAAGATATTACTTTGATATTTGTTATGACACTCCCGTATATTTAACTAAGTTTGCTGCCATTTTTTAACTTAAGATTGTTATCCTTGTACACTCCAAGGCAAGTGAAAATATTTGTTCATTCAATTCAATGAGACTTCCATTTTGATTAATTTGATAAATTGATTTAGTTTTGGGTAATTAAGGTAAACATCTTCTCTGATGAATTTTCTTATAATTAGATATATCAAGTAAATGTTTTGAATTAGGGAGACTAAATTGTTATGGTTAATTTTAGTCTCAAAATATTTAAAGAAAGATTGAAATTATTCCAACAAGAGTCTAAGCAATTCAAAATAGGAAAAATGCCCATGCAAATTGTTCCCATTTGTGGTTAGGAAAACCAAATGTTTTATAATTATCTTTTCGTAAACTAATTAGGCGGTTTGAGAAGGAAGACAAATTGATTCTACAATATATGGTTGATTCGAAATCGTACCCACAAACACAGAAACAATCATAACATTCTCAATTGAATAACTTAAGTGATAAAGATGTTTAATGAAGTTTTGAAAATGTCAAAGTAAACTCATGAAGAAGTCATATCCAAAAGCTAGAGCATTGAATAGAAAATACTTGAAGACGTTCGTAAAGAAAACCTAGACAAAAATTGTAAGCCAAAGCTTTAAAATATACAAAAAGAACAACAACAATAAAAAAAATAACAATAAAGCGCATTAAAAAAGAAAATAAAAACAATTAAAAAAGCATAAAGAGAAATAAAAAGACAAGATAGATGGACTTACTTCAATAAAATCATGACAATGGTTTCGGTCTCCAAGAGAGAGAAAAAGTAAATATGTCTTTTTTTGATGAGTTTTTTGGCTGATGCTTGAATTCTTATATCCATGGAGCAAAGATGACTTAGGAGTAAATTGTTCAGTATGGGACAAAGAAGTGAGAACTAAAAATGAAGGTAGTGTGAAAAGGGTTGATATCAAAATTAAATTTTTTATCTTGGGTTTAACTTCATCAATATAAAAATCATTTTTGGTTTATATGATAGAAACATAAATTCTAGATATTTTTCAAACCTTAAAGTGAAAAAAAAACCTTGGAACTAACGTTTTGAAAATCGGAGTCATTAATGTATCTATAGGAAAAGTTTCCCAACTAAAAAACTATTACATTATGAAAATGATGAATTTTGCATATTTATTAATGGTTAATGACTTATAAAATCCATGAGAAGTAAATAGGTACAAAATTAGGAAATGTAAGATGTTTTCTCTGGTGGAATAATTACTAGAAACAAAAATAGGAGAAAAGTAGTAAGTTTAATTATTATAATTTAATAAAATTTACAAAATATTTCTGTAGAATGATATATGTAGTTTTTCAAAGTGTTCATGTATTAATAAGTAAAACACAATCTAAAAATATTTTTTATTTTTCTCATTTATTCCATTTCAAGTAGATATCGACGTCTTTTTATTATTAACGTGCAATTTAGTTTGTGTATATATAGACTAAATTTGCATTTTGATAACATAGAAGAACGTACTTGAAATAAAGATTAATATAAAGATAAAAATTACTTTATTTTTAAAAAAAATATTAATATTTAGGATCTAATTTAAAATTATTATGGACTTTTGGAGATCAAACATCATTCTTATATTTTTTTGTTATTTTGATAAAATATCAATACCTTTTAAAATAACTTCGACATGATTATATTTCATAATTACTAGCTAGACATATATATTAAAGTATATATTTATATTCTAATTTGTTCTAACGAATTGAAGATATTTTCACCTATGATATTAAATGGATATTCTAAATTATATTTGATTTATAAGATATACTTTTATCATGCATGATCATATATGTAATTCGTAATTCTATTGATTAAAAGTGAGAGATGAATATCAAATAAGTATCAATTATTTAGTAAACTTTAAAATTGAATTGAAGTTTCACTTGACAATATAACAAATTTTAAGACTTTTTTTTGTCTTTTTCTTTGCAATGTTTAACATTTTTTAAGCTTTCATAGAATCTAAATGAGTTTAATAAAAAACATAGATGTATTTTAATAATGTCTACTCTCACATTGATAATTTTAATTTTATATCATTTGAGTATTTTGATAGAGTCTCGCATTCATAATGTATTAATGTAATGTTTTTATATTTTGCAAATCAAAACCAAAACTTTTGAGCTTTTTTATTCAATATATTTGTTTAAGTCTCACATCGATAATGTAATGCTTAGTTGAACATAAATCTTGTTTATCATTTGAGTATTTTGATAGAGTTTCACTTTCATAACGTATTAATATAATTTTTTATATCCTATAAAACAAAAATCAATAATATTATCTTTATTTATTCCATATATTTATCTAAGTCTCACATCGATAATGTAATGTTTAGTTGAACATTTTTCATCATTTTAATGGAAAGCAATTTACTAGTATTACGTTATGGATTTATAACGTTTTACAAATTACTTAAACTTAAGTAGTGAAATGTAATAAGTAGTCGATTTATAACTTTTTAACAAATTAGTTAAACATCAACCATTAAGTTGTTTATAATTTTTTAAATATTAATCTAAAAATATTTTATTTGAATTGATTTCTTTGCTTTTCTATCATTAAATAAAAAAATATATTTATATATGCACGAAGTCCTTATAGATTAATTTCATCGTTAACTTATAGATTAATTTCATCCTCAGTTGAGATATTATCTTTTAAAAAAAATATTTCTTAAAAAACTTTGGAGTTTGATAAACATATTATTTTAATTTCATATTATGAGTACATAAAATTAATATTTTTTAACACTTAATTCATACCTAATGAGTTTCAGGATAATGTACATGATGGTAAGAATGGTAAAAAAATAAAATTAGAATCCTATTCTAAAAACTATTATAACTACAAGAAAATAATTAAAGTGAAACTAATTTTAGATACCATAATTAGTTATTATTTCACTAAATTAGAAACTATTTTATAAAATAAAAAATATTATATCTAAAATAGTTTTTATTATTAATAAAAATTTATAAAATGATTTCTAAATTGGTATCTAACCATTGACTACCAAGATTTTAACTACTTACTACTTTATATTATAAATTAGTCTCTATTAGTCTTTTAGAGATTAATTTAGAATCTAAAATATTAGTAGTTAAAACTAAAGTAGCTCATTTAGATATTAATTTAAAAATTATTTTATAAATTTTTATTAATATATGAATAATTTTGTAGTCTCTAAATTATTATATAATTTAGTCAATACAGTGTTTAATTGTTTTTTTTTCTAAATTTGATTCTTATTTAATGATTTTTTTTAGTGTAGCAATAATTACTATTTTTTTTAATTTGCCGACAATTTTTATTAAAAGGGAATCAACCAAACTTTGACAAATAAATAATAATTAAAAAAATCCAAGAGAATCAAACAATTACCAAAAATCATGGTTTGTTGTTTCACTTACTACTAATTTCCTTAAAATTATAAATTTACGATTAAATTGATTTACTATGTATCTACATTATTTAGCATTCAATCAATTTTTATTATGAAAATTTATCTTTTACTATAGGTATTCTCAATTGATCATATAAGAATAAAAATAAACAATAAGATAAGATAATATGCAAATTATAAATCTATTAATTTGAATTATCTCAAGAGTTAATTGATTAATCAGTTTGGTTATGAAAAAATAATTAACCAATAAACAATTTAGGGGCGATAAAGTTATAAAATAATATTAAGTTCACTATAACAATCTAATCAATTAATAGAAATAATCAATAATAAATCAATAAAATTAGGGTCATGAAAGAAGCTATAATATAACTAAAAACAATTTCTAATAGGAAAATTTTAAAAAATTATCTAAATTTGCTCTCACATTCTTTTCCAAGTTCATTGTTTTTCTACTCTCCAAAATTGTAAAGGTTAAAAAAACTAAAATCTATACTCCAAAATCAAAGTTAGACATTGCATTAACTTGATATGTGTGGCGAATACCCAGTATAACATAACTAATGTAATATAGACATGTTATTTTCTTTTTAATATTTTAAACGTGGGACTTAATGCTTTTTAACACAAGCTAGTTGGTTTAGTAAGAGTGTATTGAGTCTTCATTTCCATATGATCGTGTTAAGACAACATGACTCTCTTGGAATAAAATAATAATAACAATTTATTGGTTTATAAAATTAGTTATATAGTTAGAAATTTCTTTATCAAAATACAAAGCGCAACAAATAATTTTTTAATAATATGTATCTAAAACTATTTATTGTCCTCCTATTAACATATTAACACATACATTGTCAAATACTTCAATGATGGTGCATACACAAAAGGAAAATGAAAACATATAAAAGTTTATGCTAGTTTTCAAACCTATATTAATCGATGTGAGACTTTTATTCCCCTGTAGTATAATCTTTTTCATAAGCATACCAAATAGGTATATCACCCGATGTGGGACTTTGAGACTTTGGAAACACTACAAAAAATAATTCAATGTGTATTGGTTAAAAAGATCAAAAGTTGACCAATGTGATATGTTATAAGCATACAAAACACACTTACTACTGGTGAAAACTTGAATATTATAGAACAAAAGTAGTTGGTACCAGTATAGTAACACGACATACTGTCAGTTTTCAAAGGTATACGACATTAGTTATAGAATTAATGATGTATGAGACGACATAGAAAGTGAAGGATTTAAATGTCAATCTCCAATTGACATTGAAAGTATGGGTTTGTACATCGATTCACCATCAACCGACGATAAAAATGGATATCTTCCACATCAGTTATGAATACCACCAACGTGGAATTGCTTACAATAAGCACCTCTTATAAGGTATGCAACACAAGATTCAACATCGGTTTAACATCAATTATGACTACAATAGATGTCAAATATTGAGTTTTATGTTTTCTTTAATATAATCGACATAAAATGTTAATTCTTTTAAAATACAATTTTTATCCTGGAAAATTCTCCAACTTATTAAAAACAACCAAACTCAAGCAAGCTTATATATCATTTTAGACTATTTGAATCAAACATAAATACATCATTATATTCTCCAAAGTTCATAGAAACCAAGATTTCAGCTTAAACTGCATATAAAAAAAGTATTAATCAAATTTATTCATTTATAACTTCTCATAATTTAGTTGTCCCTATTTCTAAGATATTCAATGTGCAATAATTCTTTCTTTCTAAAGACCTACAATATAACATATCAATATATTACCTAAGATCATATAGGTAAGTTAAATTATATTATTAATTTTAATTATCTCTTACAATTTATATCATTATAAGCCACATCCAATATATGACATAATAACCACATTCAAATCTACAAAACTACCTATTACGCTAAAGTCAAACATTATATATGTTAAGTTATTTATAATATGTTAGTAAAGTATTGAAATGAAGTATTAAATTATTTATAAGCATCATAATTCCTTACAAGTTAATGCTTTTGAATTTTGTACTTTTCATCAATTATGTTGCAAACATTGAAAACACTCTCAATGAGAAAAAAAACATATGCAATTTAATACAATTGAATCTTAATGTTTATAAAATATAATTAATTAGTATAAGATATGTTAATACAATTAAATATTAATGTTTATAAAATATAATTAATTAGTATAAGAACTAAATAGTCATTTGCTATGATTTCTATGGTTGTGTTAGATTTACAATCAAACGAGCAAAACTAGCATACAACAGTCTTTAGAACAAATAACTAGATGTTAGTGGTGCCTACATAATTTAAATTTTGGTTAAAATAATGATTGAAATATACTAATCTAAACACCAAGTTATTATCATTGACTTATTGATATAAACAAGTTTTAAGGTAAACAATTCTCCTTCACTTTAACAACCAATAATGAGTGTACATTTGATATTTCCCCCTTTTATTTATTGATTTTCATGTAAATTGGGGCTCAAATTATCCATACATATCAGTCATCCTATATTCTTTCATAATTTATTTAAAAATCTAAAATAATGAAATTTTATATGTTAATTATATCTTAAATACTAATGTAATTTAAATAACATGATCCAAAACTCAAAAACAATGCTTAGAAATTTCTTGTCTATTACTATTTTCAAGGCATCAACATACGTGACGTAAAATGAACATACGTGATGTAAAATGAGAAGTTCTTGTTGTGTATCCCAAATTGGCTTGCATCATAGTGGATTAATGTGGTTGCACATAAATTTGTGGGTCATAAACAACAATTAATCCCGATCCAATGATTTATCTTAAGATAGGTTCACTTGCTATCTTGCATAAATAAAAAATATTTTATTTTTTTCTAAAAAAAATCATACTTCACTCACACATTATTATTGCAATACGATATTTATTTTATTTTATTTTTTAAAAAATAATATATAAAAGAAATGTTTTATTTTAATGATCTAGAGAAGTTAATTAATATTAAGAGTAACAATGGATCTAGTTTTAAGTAAAATCTTATATTTAATAATTTGTTAATAAAAAAAAATAATATGAGGAGATTTCATTAAAATATTTTGTAGCAAAACTTTGATAACATACTTTGATACATTTATATATATAGGGGACAATGTATGCAAAAACAAACTTTAATTATTTTTAATCAAGCATTCTAAAAACTTTGAATGAATTGAAACATGGATAAAATCAAAATATTTTTTATAATTAATAAAAAATTCATTTTAAAAAAAAAAATCTTACACGATTGATACACATATTACCTTCTATGTAAAAACGGACTAGTGAAATAAACTCGTACTTCTTACACGGGACGGTCTATACCTGATCCGTATTTTCTAGACTAAATACAGGACGGATTAACACCTTAATTATGTGATAATGGAAGTCAAGCCCTTACCTTGTGTACGTATGAATTCCTGGTGAACTTGTGTGCTAATGGCTGGTGTGAAAATGATACCTCTAATTGAACTAAATCTACTTGGTTCAACGATAATGCGGTGTGATTGTGATATAATGGTGTCCCAACATATTATTGAATACCTACGCCAACTTCAATTGCATGTATATATCCTCTTATTGTCTCAAACATACCAACTCAATCTTGTATCTGTCGTTTAACCACCTAGTGTGGTAAATGACGTGTTTGTCTTATATTTAATCTTTCTAACAACTACTTTTACATCATTATGTTTAAGATTTCTGAGAAATTGTATTCAACTGAAACAAGGTACCATGAAAATGCACACATGCATAGCAAGAATAAGACGTTGTGGTGGGTGTGGGTGGTCACACGTTTTAACTTCTGCCACAGTGATAATGAAGGATTCTTGGTGCGATAGTTATTTAGCAATGTTGTAGTGTCACACTCTGTCATTTTTAGGCTCCTGAACATTTATAGGCTCTTGTAAAAACATTAATGTTATTAGAAGTAGGGAAAAAAAAGTTGTACTCAGTCTATTATCTACCACTAATAGAAGTATACAAAAAAAAAAACATTGAAGAAAACAAAGAATATGCATATGTATTTGTAAGAGACAAAAGTGATATTTCATGTAATATCTTTATGTGTTGCATTAATTTATTTAAACATAATATAAAAACCAGGTTCAGTTGAAAAACTACTTTTTATAAATAATGTCAATTTTAATTTTTTATGGAATTATTTAAAAAAAATTAAACATATAGAATGTTATAATTTATTAGAATAACTTATTTAGTATTTTCTAATAAACTACATTTTACATTTATTAATATTTTAAAAAATAAAGTGTAAAAAACTAAATTTTATTATAGTGAAAGGAATCAGTTTAATTTAATAACATGAAGATGTTGTGATTTAAAATTAATATGTATCAACGCCAAATAATTAACGTTTAAAAATTAAAAATATTCAATTAATAAATAAAAAAATAATGGTTGATTAGTTTGAGAGAAAATAACAAAATAATATAAAATTAAAAATATAATATTTGTTTTAAAGTATTAAATTAAGAAAATAAAAAAAAATTCTTTCTCTCTCTTCTAACTAATTCACCTTTTTCCACCATCTTTTCCTACCATGCAAATCGCAATTAGGGTAAAAAAATTTGAGTCTCACTATTATCACTCTCTCTCTGACAATTGGCTCATACTCTTCACTCCCACTCACTCTGCACCACTGCATCATGGACATGGACACACCCTTCTTCTCCAAATCCTCATCTCCCTCTCAACTTCCCACACCCACCACTTACCTTCACCTACTTTTTTTTTTTTCTTTCCACTCTCCGTCTATATAAAGAGAGGCATTGACAGAGAAATGAGGATGAAAGAGCGAGAAAGGTTACGAAAAAAGAGAAGAAAGAGACAAGAGTGCAGAGGCCACCACTCACGGTTTCCAAACGCTGTCATTCATGTGTCCACCACCGCCTTCCTCTTTGATACGATCCTTGGCACGACCAGAGGAACAGTCCAAAGCCTCTGCAATTTCTGGACTCAGCAGGTCACGTGCTTTGCGACCTTCGGTGGCTCTCTCAGCGTCACCATGAGAATTAAAATGGAAAATCTCAAATTTCTTTGGACTCCTTCTGTTTCAGCCTTTATTTGGAAAATGTAATAATACATTTAAAAAGGAATGGTATACAGATAATATAAATATATGTTTTGGTTCAAATCCAAAATAACTGAATTCCGCTTCACGCGCAACAACGACACTGTCTACAAAATCCTTATTAATTTGTTATAAAATAAAATAAATAAAAATTCTTATTATGAAACCCTTTATCCACGTAGGACTGTTTTAGTTAATATTGACTTTCGATGCAGAAATACAGTGTGCCTTGTATTAAATAATTAGAATAAATACAAGCAATGATCGCATGCATTAGCTCTTTAAATAAAAGTTTTGGTACCGTTTCTTTTAGTATAATTATATAATTTACATTAGTGTTGTATTAACTATGACTACACACATTATCTCATATCCAGTGTCTATTATTTCAAATATTAGTCATTACTTAGTTAATTATTATTTCAAATATCCAGTGTCTATTATTTCAAATATTAATCTCATATCTAGGGAACTAACCTTATGATTAAATAAGAAACTAACCAACATTGATAAAAAAAATTATAAATAACGTTAATAAAAAATTAATAATCGTCTATATCAATCATAAATAATCTCAATAATCTATATTTATATAAAGATAATTTCCTATTTTAATTTTAAAATTTTATTTTATTTGTTAATAACAAAAAAATAGTAAAAAATTTTTACTGCTAGTATTAATAACAAAAATAACTTCCATGACCGTTGATAGACTATAAAAATCTAATTTGCATCAATTAAAAAATAGTATTGTTCGATTTGTGACGATGAATTTTTTTTATTTAGGGATGACAAAGTGGGGTAGACCGACTCGTGATTGTTGAAAAAAACATGAGATGAATTGTCTATTTTAACTTGTTGATTTGCTTACACTAAGGGGTGACAATGCGGGGTGGACCATGCGAGGCAGTCCGCAGTTTCCTACCAAAAGGTGCGAGTCGGACTCACTAATTTAACCCGCTGATCTGCTTTGGTCCACCACACATAACCCGCAACCCATGCGGGCCAAAAGCAGGGCGGGGCGGGTTGACCCGCTGTCTCGCATAAATAAAAAAATTATTATTATTTTTTTTGTAAAAAGAAAATCATATCTCATTCATCCATTTATTGTAGTGTGACATTTATTTGACTTTATTTTTAAAAATTGAATTTAATGTACTAAAAAAAGGAATGTTTTTTTTAATCATCTAAAGAAGTTAGTATTAAGAGTGTTAGTGAATTTAGTTTCAAGTAAAGTTTTATATTTAAAATTTGTTAATAAAAAAATAATATAAAAAAGAGATTTGAATAGGATAGTTAAAAAATTAGTCATACTCTTATACATTTACATACATATATAGGGAAAAATAGATGCAAAGCAAAACTTTAATTATTTTTAATAAAACATTTTAACAACCATCATACTTGAATTTATATTTTTTATCCTAATTGAATGAATTGAAACACGGATAAAATTTTAATTTTTCACTAGTAGGAATAAGTTTTTTTTTATAATTAATGAAATTTTTATTTTTGAAAGAAAAAAAAAATCTTATGCGTGTTACCCCTTATGCGGGGTGGGGCAGTGAAATGAGTCTGCACTCCTAGCGCGGGACAGACCAAACACGGGGCAGGCCTATGCAGGGCGGGCCAACCCGCATTGCCACCCCTAGACCTGCCTCATATAACCTGCAACTTGCGTGGACAATTACAAGGCAGGGCGGGCTGACCCGCATAACTTAATTTTTTTAAAAAAAAAATTGCACCCCCATATTTTCTTCATGCACTCACATCTTTTTACGCATGTGTTATAAGAATAATATTGTGAGATCATTTACCTAATGCTTCTAAATAAAAAAAAAAGAATTAAATTTGAATGTTAATAAGATACAAGCATGGATCTAAATAAATAAATAAAAAATATTCAATTTTTTTTAAAAAAAAATTCCTATGGGGACCAACCCTTATACAAGATGGATTGATAAAATCAACCCGCATATTCTATGTGGGGCAGGCCACCCCGACTTGCATTTAGCAGGCCAAATACGAAGCAGGACGACCAGTCTGCATTGTCATCCCTAGTCAAAACTCTAAATTACTTGAATTCTTGTACCATGAAAATGATTGAAATGAGTCATTATAAATAGACAATGTTAACATTCTTTTCATGTGCCAAATAGACCTCTAGCATCATGTTTATTAAAACGGTTAGGTCAACAAGAACTCATCGTCGTCCACGTCAATATAAAAGTTTTAAAAAAAAAACAACTTCTTTTTACGTAAAATAGTATATTACAAATATTTAAAACATTTAAAAACTATTACACTATGATTAAGTCATATTTATACAAATAATTTAAAATTAGGGTATTAAGGACTTATATAATTATAAATTTAATAAAATTACGTGTGGAGGTGGTTGATAAATATAAAATAAAAAAATTAACATGTTAAAGTAATATTTTTATATTATATTTATTTTAAATAATCGATAATAATATATTTTTGAACTCTTGTAATTATTTTAAGTTAACTATTGTGGTTATATTGTTTCTTAAAATATTTTCAATTAAATTTAAAATAAAATATCATTACTTGAATAAACGAGATAATTTCATTATACTGGTTTGCATATTTTAAATGATTATAAATTTAATTAAATTTAAAAGATAAAATACTACTTTACGTATTATAAAGAAAAATATATATTAAATATAAAAAATTTAGAAATTAACATTGAAAACAGCGTAGTTAAAAGAGTCTTTAAACATTAAAATTTGTTAAAAATTCATTTATTAAATATTAAACATAAGATAAAATTTACTTTTACCTATTAAAAGAAGTAAAAACTAACTACAATGTTTCACCACATATAAAATAAATTTATGCACAAGTTTTTTTTAAAAATTATATATAATATTTATTATAATATAAACAAAAAAAGATTAATTATGTTGTATTTTTCAAATATTTCAAACATTTTTATATATAAAAAAATATTTTATTTTATGTAAAAAAATTATAGTTAAATATAAATATTAATTATAATATATATTTTAAATATTTTAAACCTTTCTTATAAAAAATATATTGTTATTGTCCCTTAACTTTCATGATGACATGGACGATGAATCCTCCGTGACCTAAATGCTTTAATAGACTCACACTGGAGATCCGTTTGTTTGTCATGTGACAAAAGTGTTAATAAAATTCTCTTACTAATTTTCATAACATAGAGATCCAATTAGTACAAAATTTTGATTAAAAACTAAAATTAATTTTGCATAAAAGTACAGGTATGAGAAACATATTTAAGTCCACAATTTAATAATGATATCAAATGAAATGAATCGAATCAAAATTCTATTTGAGATTATTTCAAAAACACCATTAATGTTAATAAAGAAAACTCTTATTAACATTAAATGAGAAGTAATATTGTTGATAGAAATAAAACTCCACTTGCCATCATTAAGAAAAACAACATCGATTTTATGATGGTACATATAATAAGGAAAATGTTATAAAACATAAAAAAAATACAACTATCTCTAAAAGAAATTATGGTAAGGAGCCACACGTGTATTAGGACAAGAACGAATGTAAGATAAATTAAGCATATTGAGTGAATAAGTAAGAAAGTTTAGATGGTATGGAGAAAATAATGGTTTTGTTTAAGAAACATTGACTGAAATGTTGTTTGGTTTGGAGTTTTATTGGGTGGAAATATAGGTTGTAGGATAGCATTGTTGACTTGTCTCAAGAAACTCGATCATGGTTGTGCCCGTGACCCTCTTGCATTTTATTAAGTAGTAACCAAAATTACCTAACCAAGACTTTTGTCACTATAAACATCTACTATTCGTACCATTAACATAGCCATTTGGTAATGTTGTAAATTGGATAAGGTAAAAAGCAAAGAAAGTATATTAGTGGAATAATAGTCCCGTCTTCAAAGTGAGGAACTTTGAAGGTGTTGGGTGAGAATGGGTTAAATGGTCCCAGAATTAGCAATCTTAAAGTTGTGAAATACCCATGTTTGGTGAGTGGTGTATAAACACATGTGGGCATAAAATAGCAAGTATAAAGAGGAAAAGAGCCAAAAGAAGGAGAAACAGAAATGATTGTTATTTATTTTTAAAAACGAATGAATCAGAATGATAGTTGTGGAATTTGGTTGGTTGATGATTTGGATTCTTGTCTTTAAGGGCAGCGTGTGGCCCCAGAAATCATTGACGCAAAATATGGAGCTGCGATCTGATATGATGAATCGTGAATAATCCTCTGTTTCTTTTATTTTTTTGGCCGACAATTGTCAACAGATCAAAGTGACACACTTTTCTTAATGCCTCATGTGAAATCGACCTACCGAATCATCGTCACACACTACTTCTCTACCCGTGTCTCTCAATTTGCATTTTCACACCCTTCAATTAAACTCAAATTCTTGTAATAACTTTCTATTTTTGCACAGGCTGAGGTCACTCGCCACAATCTTCTGTGCCAACATTTCACTGTAGAAAAGGCTCTATATATAAGACTGAACATATTTGGATAAGAGATAGAAAATATTGATTTATTTGTTGAATTTCAAGAAAAATAAGTTATCACATCATGTAGGAAGTTCTCCCTGTTTGGGTTGAAAATTGAAACCTTTGTTTTTGCATAAGAATCTTGATACATGGACACTACTGTTCATTTTGCATCACGCCCTTACCACCACACCTAACAAACACAACACTGCACTAGTGACAAAGTCACTCTCTTTATCCTTCTCGTATACGACTACTATAAAACTTTACGTATAATAACATTGACACTACGATAAGGAGACGTGGGTAACGTCGGTGACGGAGAAACAGTGATAAAAAAAAAACATGGTTAGTACAACATTGACGTACATGTTGGAAAGAAAAAACAAACCGTAAAAAGCAAAACAAAGCATTGCAGCAGGAATGGTTGAAAAAACCAAGCCAAGGCACCAAAGCAAACCAAAACCAAAACCTCTTAAATCTATGTCATAATTTCTCTCTCTCTTTTCAGTTTCGTCGGAGATGCTGCCACTGTTGGTTAACTCTCCAGCTACTCTCCGCCGCCGGTGAGAGAACATGCAAGAGACGCTCCTCACTCTCCCTCTCTCGCACCACAAAGACATCCACATTCGCGCCAAGAAGAAGAAGCCGCAACAACCGGGAACCGAGCATAGCAGCAGCAACAACAGTAGCAGCGGCGGCCACTCAACCACTCGGGTTTCGCGGCGCGTGAGTCCTGTCGGAGAGAAGTCTCTTCCGAACGGCGACATCTACAGCGGCACCCTGTCGGGGAACGCGCCGCACGGCACCGGGAAGTACCTCTGGTCCGATGGGTGCATGTACGAGGGGGAGTGGCGAAAGGGGAAAGCTTGCGGCAAGGGGAGGTTCTCGTGGCCCTCCGGCGCCACCTACGAGGGGGAATTCAAGTCGGGTCGGATAGACGGTTTCGGATCCTTCATCGGCGTCGACGGCGACATGTACAGAGGGTCCTGGGTGGCCGACAGAAAGCACGGGTTCGGCGAGAAACGATACGGTAATGGGGATGTTTACGAAGGTTGGTGGAGGTGCAACTTGCAGGAGGGGGAGGGGAGGTACACGTGGCGGAACGGCAACGAGTACGTGGGGGAGTGGAGGAGTGGTGTGATTTCGGGGAAGGGGGTTCTGGTGTGGGCGAATGGGAACCGTTACGAGGGGTTTTGGGAGAATGGTGTGCCTGTGGGGAAGGGTGTTTTCACGTGGTATGATGGGAGCACTTGCGCGGGGAACTGGGGGAAGGAGTTTATGGAAGAGGCACGTGAGGAGAAGATGAAGAGGAGTTCGGTGGATGGGTGTAGGAGTGTGAGCTTTCCCAGGATTTGTATCTGGGAGTTGGATGGAGAAGCTGGGGACATCACCTGTGACATTGTTCACAATGCCGAGGCTTCTCTGTTCTACAGGGATGGTACCACTACCAGTGAGTCTGAGAACGGTGATGATATTATTATTAATAATAACAATGGGTGTGGGGTTTTGCAGAAGAGTCCTTGTTGGTCTCTTGATGGTTCTGGTAGTGAGGTTAAGAAGCCTGGTCAAACTGTCTCCAGAGGGCATAAGAGCTATGATCTTATCCTTAATCTTCAACTGGGTATTAGGTATCGTTGTTTTTGGCTTTTGGAGTTTACTATCATTAGTTTCGTTTCAGTTTTTTTTCATTAAGGCGTTTTTGTTTTAGATACACTGTTGTCAAGCATTCTTCTATAGTGAGAGAGCTTAGACCAGGGGATTTTGATCCTAAGGAGAAGTTCTGGACGAGGTTCCCACCTGAAGGCTCTAGGTTTACACCCCAGCACCAGTCAGTGGACTTCAGGTGGAAAGACTACTGCCCCATGGTGTTCAGGTGTGAACATTAACAATTTTCTTTGCTTGAATGTGTTTTTTTTTTCCTCAGTAAGGAAGGTTTGGTTATTGGTTGTGGATGGTATACTAATTGTGTCTGTGTCTTGGTGGGTACTTGTTTGTTGGTTGGGTATTTAGACATCTAAGGGAATTATTTGCCATAGATCCTGCGGATTACATGCTTGCTATTTGCGGAAGTGACTCACTCAGGGAGATGTCTTCTCCGGGAAAGAGTGGAAGCATCTTTTATCTTACTCAAGATGACCGCTTCATAATTAAGACTGTCAAGAAGTCTGAAGTCAAGGTTAGTTAGTTGGAATGCATTCATTAATTTGAAGACACTAGACAGAACTATATAGACATTGTTAATTGAGTGTGGTGAAATTTTGCTTTCAGCTTTGGTTGGTTACCACCTTGTTGTTTTCTGGGTGCTCAATAGTGATTTTTTGCTGTTCATGTCAGGTGCTCATTAGGATGCTTCCAAGCTACTACCAACATGTTTGTCAGTACAAGAACTCCTTGGTGACTGCATTCCTGGGCGTGCATTGTGTTAAACCTGTTGGAGGTCAAAAGGTATGGTTTGAGATGAGTTTTGTAGCAGTAATTAAGGTGGCTTATTTACCATCTAAAATGCCTGTCAAAATGTAATGCAAATTGTAATACCATGGATGAAACAGACCCGGTTTATTGTAATGGGGAATGTGTTTTGCTCCGAGTACCGGATCCACAAGAGGTTTGACCTCAAAGGTTCTTCTCATGGTCGAACAACGGATAAGCCAAGGGGGGAGATTGATGAGACTACCACTCTCAAAGACCTTGATCTTAATTTTGTCTTTCGCCTGGAACAGTCTTGGTTTCAAGAGCTTATACGGTATAGATTTTGCCAAGTCGCATATTCTTTTATTTTTCTGGATTTTCATTTTGTGTTTTCTTACTTTTATGTATTGCCTTTTGCTTAGGCAACTCGATAGAGACTGTGAGTTCTTGGAAGCAGAGGGAATCATGGATTACAGTCTTCTAATTGGCCTGCATTTTCGTGATGATTGCTCGGTTGATGAAATGAAAAGTTCTCCACGAAATTCATGTTCAGGTATTTGTATAGTTTTGTAAGTTTTTGGTTCCTTTTCAAAATGTTAAATCCTGGAGGGGTATAAAATCTTCTGGGTTATTAATTTACCAGGCAAGAGAGATATGCTTGACGATGAGATGCTCACATGCCGGTATGTTTTTTCTCTCTCTTTTATTCACATTTGAGTTTCGTTGTCGTTAAAAGTTTATAATTAAACTGTTGGCAGTATCTTGCATTTTTCGTTCATTATTTAATAGTATTTAATTGAAGACAATGGTTGAAGATCTAGAGAAATCTTGATGCGCTTTCTGTCAGTTTCTGGCTTGAACTATTAATGTCAATTCCAACTCAGCATTTCGTGTACAACAGTCAAACAGGAGAATCTGGATTGTTTTAACTATACACCAATTCTCAGTTAATAAATGTTACTCCTAGATGATTTATAGGGGATAACATTTTTGTCTTTAAACATCGTTCTCTTGTTTGTACCCGATGGTATCAGTGTGTCGTGTCCTTGAGGTTATTGCACATGGTCCCGGCCTAGAACTAGCAGAGAGCTTAAATGCTTTCTGTTTATATATATTTCAATTTGGCCCATGCGCCTGCAAAATGCCAAGAGGAAGTGGCCGCAAGTTAGGTACAAACAAATCACTAGCTGGTGATGAGCATCATATTTGCAACTCTCTAGTCCTGTCCATCTATGACTTAGGTGTGACTTATTGATTTCTTTTTAAGAATACCATCGCAATGGCTGAAAATTGAAATGTATCGAAAGTGACCTGAGTTGTACTGCAAAAATTGTAGTTAGTTTTTTCTGACATTTGAAACAAACGCTGGTGGGGTCTCTTTGATTTTTTTAGGTGAGGGCACTGCTTTCTTTTCAACAGCCAAATGGTAGCTGACAGGGATTTTGATAGATCAGTATGTTTTCTAGGACACCAGACTTTGCGAGATATATTTGTTTACAAGTAACAGATGATAAATATTTTCATTTTTTGTAAACGTTGCACCATTCCTTTTCAACCCCTCCTAGAGAGTATAAATCTAGTCTCTTTTAGGTAAATTGTTAGTGCTCCTAACAATTAAGCCAACCTATAAAAACTTAAGTAATTTTGTTTCTGTTTAGCCCTCTTCATGAGAGCTGGTTAGGATCCAAATTACTTAAATTGTTGATCCATAATTGTGATTGTTGATATTCCAGGGGACCTCTGATCCGGCTGGGAATGAACATGCCCGCCAGAGCTGAGAGTGTGTGTAAGGCTGGATTGGATCAGCCAACGGGTAGTGGAAGTGGCAATTCTAGTTCTATCCCTTCAGAGAGTAACAGCCAGATATCTGATGTAATCCTCTACTTTGGTATCATTGACATTCTCCAAGACTACGATATAAGCAAAAAGATAGAACATGCATACAAGTCACTACAAGTGGACTCCACCTCTATCTCAGCCGTTGATCCCAAGCTATACTCAAAAAGGTTTAGGGATTTCATACACAGAATCTTTGTAGAGGATAAATGACCAATACAAGACCAAGTCTGGCTTGCAAAGATGACATTCCATGCAGCAGGGAATGCTTCGTACATGGGTGGATTTAAACACACATGTGGACTGGAAATCATTATGGTTGTTGATGGCTAAATTTTTCTCATAGCCATTGCAAACATAATGGTTGAAAATTGAAACGGAGGGGGAGAGGAGTTCTTTAGACAAGAATGACGTTTATTTTAACTTTTGTTGGGAGGGGAGAGAGATTGTGACACTAGTTTGTACAGGGCATGTGATAAGAGTTCTTTATTTCGATTGCTTTTGTTATGGATGTAGACATTGTGGGGTGTGGAGAGAGATTCAAATTGACCAGGAGGGGAGAGGGGGTTAATAACTGTACAGACAGTCAAAAGATTGATAATAGAATTGAATTGAAGATGCATTTTTTGGTTGGAGGAATGAAAAAGAGATGGTATTCCTGTTGAGCAAGAAAGAAAAGTTCCCAGAGGGCCCCCCCTTGTGGCCCTCAACCTCTCTCTTTCTGTCTCTGCGATGTGCATTCAAACGGGTTTTTTAAAAACTTTATCAGTAGTAATGCATAAAAAGAAGAGAAAGGAAGAGGTGGGTGTTTCGTTGGTTGTTGATGTCCCTCGCAAAATGAAGTTTGAAAAAGCAGAATAACAATAATACGGTGGTATTGTAATGTCCCTTTTACTTGTTTTGAACAATACAGAGAGGAGGATGCAAAGAAGACGACAAAACAATCACGTCAATGTGGAGCCTTGTAGCATTTGATAGGTATTTATGCATGTTATGCCTCAGCATTTTAATAATGAGAAAAATGATGGAACTTGACAGAGAAGTCTCCTCTTCACTCAATCAGTGACCCCACAAAGACCAAAAAAATAGCGATTTTGATATGTTTCTCATGTGGTCAAATCAGAGGGAGGAAGAGAATAGTGGATTTTGTGTTGGCAAACAGATCCTAATGGAGGTGCTGTGAGCGTGACCGTGTCCTGTGTCCGACACCACTGCTACTCAAACATCCTTGTAGTTGTAGAACACTCATTATACTCAACCTGCTATCTCTTGTTCCTTTTCTATTTATTCTCAAAAACACTTCATTTTATTCACCCACTCACAAATTCATTATTCTTTTATATATTGGATCCTTATGTATGCATTTTAACTACTCCCCTCCCAATTCTGTCATCATCAGTGACACAAGAATTCATTCTACCACCATTTTAATCTCATTCTACTTCCACTACCTCTTTTTAAATTTGAATCCCATTTCGGACACTTCATAAATCATAAAACAACCTTACTCCCAGATGCTAATAGCTATAATAACTTAAATTTTTAAAGAAATGCAAGTGGTTAAAAAGTGAAGGGGTGTATATTTTAAGAAATAGTGCAATATATGTTGATTTGATTTTTGAAGAACTTTTTGGGTGAATTTAGAATGGTGGTAGTAATAAAGCAGTGGTTCATGTCATGACTCTGACCAAATCATTTTACGCCGAATAAATGATGCCACATTATGAAAGATGCACAAATAAATCACAACGTTACTAAACAGCAAACACGTAACGACATAATTAATTACCAAAAACTAACGAAAAAGGGTTTAGTCGGTGTGTTTTAACTTACATTGTTTCAACCTTTTCTTTTATGCTTCTGGTTTGGTTTCTTTAACGTCGTGACTTTTCAGCTATTGCCATTGTAGTGTTATTATTAGTGTGCGTACTTTTTAGGTGTATTATTCTTCATTTCGAAAAGTGAAGTTTAGGAAGAACAAAAATAAAATGTCAAACGAAGGAGGAAACGAATGTACATAGTCTTACTAAGAATTTTGTTTCATGGTATCATTTTAGTAATGTTACAAATTTATTTCCATCGTGGTTTAACAATAAGAATAGAAATATTTATTACCATATAAGATGATGACATGAATAAAGTTCATAAGAACTTTGCTTTTATGATTTTAGCCCACTGGCACCCAAATTGTTCCAGAAAATAAATGGTTTTGGTAAGTTTGTTTTAAGAAAACACGTGCTAAATATTTTGAGATAATTGAATTTTTCAATACGGTACACTTTATTTAAAGAATAACATTTTTATAACAAATTATAAAATTATTTTTTATCCAAGATTTTATTCTGGTTAGTAGGCCTAACGCAATTAGATAGATGAAATTGGGTCATAGATCCGATTCATAGCCCAATAACCCAAAACCCAATAACCCAATAACCCGCCAATTTGATTTAACTTATTGTGGGCCATACCCAAAACGAACTATTAATTACCACGCCTGATTAGACAGTTATCCTCCAACGAAAGGCATGCTTAATTTAATTATTGTTGTTAAGAACAAAAAGAAACAAAAAAGTTTCATTAGGTGGTGAAAATTTTGTTTGCATGTGAACTTTTCTAATAAACAATAGTTATTTCCATGTAATTTTCTTTTTCTTTTTCTTTCTCTTTTGACTTTGATGCACTTTAAAAAAATTTCTCAACATCATTTTCCAAACCTTTAAAAAGTCGGTTCAACAATAAACATAGTTATTTTAATACAGGCTTAATTTTAATTTTCGTTCTTATATTTTATATAATTTTACTTTTAAAAAAAAATAGTTTCCTAATTTTTAATTTTTTAGTGTTTGTAACTTTTTTATGCAATTTTGATATTTTAATTTTAAATTATCCACTAGTTTGTAAATTTTTAGATAAACTGTATCTATTTTTCTACTACTATTACTTCGTACATTATACGAGGAGATAAGAGAAAAATCGTGAAGATACTCAACACTTTTTCACAAGATTGAAAAGTATCAACCATAGATAATTGTTATCAAATACAATTTGATATTAATTTAATATATTTTTAAAAATGAAAATAATATATATATATATATATATATATATATATATAATCATCAAAATTATGTATGAAGAAATTCATGACTAAAATCATGAATGATTAAAAATTAAAGGACTAAAATTGTGAAAAAAATAGAATCTAAAATTGGAGATTCGTAAAGTGTAGGACGAAAATTACAATTAAAAATCTAATTTAAATTTACAACATAGTGATAAGTTCTTTAAGAAACGAGTTAATCTTGATTTTTCAACTGCTAAGCGTTATTGTATTTGTTTATTGTGGTTTTATTTGACTCAAATAAAATTATTATATATATATATATATATTTAAAAGTATGTATTTGCTTTTAAAAATTACCTTCAGAGTCTTAGTACAATTCTATTCACATGACAATTGCATAAAACCCATGTTTTAGAACTAGTTTATATAAACATAAACTCGAAATAAGAGTCAATAAAGGTAGAATCTGTTTGTTAGATTTTATTTATTTTAACTTCAAAAATATTTTTAAATAAATCCATCTACAAAACGTCTTAGTTTTATTTAAAAATATTGTATTGATTAAAGAAGTATATTTATAAAATTAAATATACTTCCTATTCAAGGTACTTCAGAGTCTTAGTAGAATTCTATATAATAAATTATTTTCAATTATCTTTTGATAAGTTTCAAATAGAATTAACGTAAAATATAAGAATTCAGGGGTCAAGGTTTATAATTAATTAAAATAAAATAATATAAAATTGAAAATAGAACAACAAAAGGTATTCTAATAATAATTTGACAAGTTTAAGGATAACCTAAGAATAAGGTTGCATAACTAATTCTATTTTTTTTTATATAGAAAATGAGTATTTGTGGAAACGATAATCAGATGAAAAAAAAAAAAAAATAGAATAATGACACTGATAATTTTTAATTGAGAAACCTTATCAACTTTTTAACTTGAGAAATAAAACTTACGAGATTTAATTCATAAAATATCTTCACTATGAAAGTAAAATTACAATATTTTATTTTTTTAACTCAATGAGGATAATACTTAGTTTCACCTAACAAGATCAAATACAAAGTCTCTTTGTAACATCTTACTAAGATTTATAATCTCACACACTATGGTGATTCTCTCATTTACTTTCCATGTTGTTCTTCTCCTTAGTTGCATCCCTTTTTTACAAATTCCCTTTATATAGAGGATGAGAACAAAAAATCACAAAGAAATAATGGACAATTAATGTTTGTCACATTTTCAAGATACCTTGAAAATACTATCTTCAACTTTCTAGATTAAACTTCAAAGTTTTCAAGAAAGATATAATTACAAGACTTTGAAATGTCAATATACTTAATGAATCAATTACCAATGTTAACTGGTCATAATCTCTCATTAAATTAAAGAATGATTCCTAACAATATAGGTAAGAAAGTCCAAGTATTCAAATTGACCATTCATTCATCAATAGTCTCATTTTCACAAACAACATATATTTTTATTGATTAAGTTTTGGATCTTTAAGTTGATGCCTTGGATAAACAAAAACAAAAGCACTCATATTTCATTTTCTATTTCCCCTTTCTGTTTCCATTTGCAGGATTGGCGTTGGAGAGAAACTTCTGAGCTACACAAACATATCAATCATTTCATAATTTTATTGATTTAACGCAAGACGAAAGGAAATTACAAGGAGACAAGATCCGAGGTTGTGCCTAAGGAGAGGACACGTAACAACCTTAGATGCCGGAGCCATGCTACACATGTAAATAACTCGCCCATCATAAAAACCGAACACGCTTTGTCCATTCAAACTTCATTAATGGAATGCACAATAATTCTCTCCTCATAGAAAAATAAAATAAAAATTGTTAGAAAATATTGTTTACAAAACCAAATTGTATTTTGTTTATAAATTATTTCTCTTGCTAATTTTCTCCTTATGCCCTTTTTATCAATTGAAATAATGACGCAAAGCATGCCGTCTGAAAATCGTAAGAGTTAATATTATAACATTATTAACTCCTCAAGCACATGGCATTTAATTGGGGATTAACACATAAAGACAGAAGGTTATTTTTAATTATGGAAGGGCATGAGAAGGAATGGAGATGTTGACCAAAAATTTTCCTAAACAAAACAAAGGATCGAAAATGTGGTTGTAAATAGGAAGGGTGGCTTAATAACTACAACCTCATAAAAATAATGCTTACTGTGTTCCACTGTTACATATAACCAAAAGGCCACAAGCCAGAATCCGCGGTGTGTCTTTTGTGACACACCACTTTTTGTCCGTCGCACGTAACAGGGACACAACACAAACCAAACCGATTACTAGGTACTAAGAGCTTGTTACGTACTGCACACCAGCACATACAAATATACATATAAAAGCGTCTCGGGCATTGCTTACGTGTTGAATTGGGGGTGTCAGTTTTGGGGGGAAAACAGAGCAATGGCTTGTGAGGTTTCTTCATCGCAAACTGCTCCATCCACGGAGCTCTTCACAATGGTTTCTTCTTCGTCTTCTTCTTCTTCTTCTTCTTCTTCTTCTTCTGCCGAATCCAACTTTCGACAACTCGATGATGCATTCCTCCAGGTTTATTACTCTCTCTGTCACTGATTCCGTGGTTGATTCTTATTGCGATTTAGTAACCAATTTGAGTGGTGTTATCGGATTGTGTGGTTGATTATAGTATGAGCCGAACGTTGGAAGACGAGAATTATATATATCTCTTCTAGTTCTTGTGCTACCGTAGATCGAGCGTTTTGATGATTTGGAATTAGGATTGTATCTGTTTGGATATCTGTAATGTGAAAGTATGTTGTGCATATCAACTTTGTTGACTTTCAATGTTGGCTCTGTGATGTTTATGTGTGGTATTGTGTCGAAGTCCTTCGAACATGGCTGAGGAAATCAGATATCGTTCTTTGTATAAAGATAAATATATCTCTAAATATACTCTTATTGAGATTTTATTTTTTATATCAAGCTTGACATTTAAAAACTTGTTTATTTTATAATTGTGGTTGGTAGAAGTAAATAATATTTACCAGTTTTTGTATTTATTAATGTAATAATTAATTCATTTTACTTATATTTCAGTTTTAAACCAGTATAAAAAATGGACTGATAAAGTTTGGTTTGTGAGAAAAATGAAAAGTTGAGATATACATAAATGGTTTTCTGTGGCTGTTAATGTTTGAGAAATACTGGTAGTTATAGCCACTTGATACTGGTAGAGAATTTGTAGGATAAGGTAACTCCTTATTTCTGACATTATCCCTACGGAAAAAAAGATTGGAATAGACTGACATGGCAGAAGTTTTTTAACAATGGAACATTGTCATTTTTATTTATTTTACTTTATAAATAAATTTTAAAACAATTTGTCATGTTTGATAGATTAATTTTTTTTTATACTTACAATGTATCAAAATTAGACTAAAATAAAAACATCTCATGCTTATTATGAAGGAGCTTTCTATTCTTCAGTGTTGAATATGGGTGGTAATGTTGGACTCTTCGGTTGAATGAACTTATTCATTATACTTCTAACGAATAAATTCGCAGATATAGATATAGAAGTTAATAGATAAACACATTAGCAAATGTTAATCACTATAAAATTGTAATTGTTTTTCGTCCTCTGCCTCTGAGACATGATCAAAAGTTCTCTGCTTCGCTGTTCGAAAATAATCCTACATTTTATAGGTTGTTTTCTTTCCCTTTTCTTGTAACTAATTTTTAGATGATATAGTTTGTTCATAGTTGTAGCTAATTTGTTTTCCAATATACAGACTCAAACAAGAATTTGGCTAGGAGAAGTATTGCAGATACGATTAGATGAGCAACTCATTATATCAGAAGTACTTGCTGATGGAGAATTGCTGTACGTTGTTGATAATATGTTTCATCAACAATTTTGTTTTAAATGTTATGTTTTTATGGTTATTGTTAATATTAAGTTGAGATATTCTGAAAAATAATTCATAATATATTATTTTCCAACCTCAAATCCGAGAGATAGCATAGTCAATTAAGCCTCAAAATTATGCTTTCTAACATTACTAACTACTAATATTCATCACACAAGTAGCTCCTGCATTGGCACTTTACATTGCTTGGAATTTTGAATACAGTTTTATTGGTTTTCAGGTTTCAAGTGTCAAAAGTGGTATGGAAATTGCTGTCGGCAAAGCATATGGAGATAAGGCATATAAACGCAAACAAAATCCAGTCATTTACTTCTAAGAAGAACGTTGCGAGATATAGGCCTTATTCTAATGTTGATTCATTTCTAAAGGTAAAATGTTCGATTATCACATCTTTGCTTTTGGCATATTAAGGGAGCGATTGTTATTTTTTTCCTTACTAAAGAATACAGTTAGAATATTTTTTGAACTGATCATACATATTCAGAAAAACTGATATTACTGACCAAATGATCAGAGAAGTAAAATTTACATTTTCATTATTGTATTGAAAATCTGCAAATTTCCTTAAAATTTAATCTGAATTTAGAGGCACAAGGTTGCATGGAGAATGAGCAAATTTTCTATTCTGAATTCAAATTGAAGGGTAGTTTTGAGGAGGCTTATACTTAAGAATTTCTGCTCAATCATTCTTTAGTTCTTCCATCCACTCTCTAATGTGTTTGGAGTCTGAATTATGGTCTTCATGTAAGCATAGGAATGCAAGAAAGACAAATTCTGTAACCTCACTTTATTCATTGATGTTTCTAACATTTGAATGGTATAGATAAAATTATCAAAGTAATCTCAGTAACTTTTACTATGCAGATTTGCAAAATTTTGGGATTGACTGGCGTTGACCTCTTCTCTCCATCAGATGTAGTTGAGAGAAGAAATACTCGAAAAGTTTGTATGTGTATACGCTCATTCTCCAAAAAATCAAGATCTATGAATATAAATGTAAGAAAGTCTCTTCCATTTTCCATACAATCTTAATTTACTCGTCCTTGTATTTTTATTCTCTAAATAATGGTTTTATGCTAATGAAAAAACGTGGTGGCAGGTTCCAGATTTTGACATTGTGACCTGTATGGTAACCATGCCCAAAGATTTGGTTGGGTGCATGCGTAGAAGCTTAGAACTATCGCACAACATCCCTGCTGATTCCTCTGGTGGCTATTACTTACAAAAACATGCAAGAAGAAGATCTAGACAGGTTTCTCCTCGATTCACTAATCAATTTCAATTCAAACAAATATTAATAAGCCAACGACGACCTTGTGACTCAGTTGACATATTTTTCATCCAATTTAACCCCAAAATAAGTAAATAACTTGCCAATGACTATGCATTTATGTGAATGTCATGTGCTGTACATTGTGCTTCTACTTACCAAATCATTTTGATATTTGTTCTTGTATCTCTAAAGCATGATGACTTTGCAGGGTTACCCAACCTCCACCACCGAAGACTTTGAGACATCTTCGGATCAATATGAGGACCCGGAAAACAATCATCTAATGCTTCAATTTGATAACTTGCACACTGATGACTTGTATGATTATACATCAGAGATAAACTACAACATAGCCTCTCCAATGGTTGAACATATTTGTTTGCCTGAAGATTTAGATCAATTGGATATCCAAAACCAACAGAGAAATGGAATTTATGATGACTTCGAATTGTTATGTTCAATGGAATCATTGCAATATCATTGTTCTGAGGATATAGATCATGATTGTGAGCAAACATGGTCATCATCTCCTCCCAGTGGGGATTTACGTACTGACCTTATTCATATGTCATCTCATTTAGATACTAAAATGGAACAAGTCCAAGAAAGTACGAGGATTGTGGACTTCGATTACTTTGAAAAATTGTCATTAAGCAGTAATGGTTCTGTGAATGTAACTCCTAAGAATGACAAAACACCAGGTAAAAGGGAAGCTAGCTCACTTACAAAATATAGGAAGGATCCCGATTTGTTTCATGAAGAAAATAGTACACCGGATGTATATCAAAGTGCCAGCTCTAACGGTTCAAATCCAACTCCACAGACCGCAGAAAGTGGCAAATTCTTTGAAACTTGCGATGACAAGGAGGTTCTGCTAGTTGCTTGCTTGAACTGTTATTCAAGGGAAGCACTGAACTTGGGAGATGAAGTTGATGCAGAGAATAATTTTAGGAATATTGAGTCTTTCAAAGTGCACAATGACAAGAATGATCGATGGGACAAGATAAAAGAAGAGCACGAATCTCAAGGAATAGTGAAATGTAGGGAAATGCCGTATCAAATAATTTCTAACGCAGTAAAGAAATTTGAAGAAACTGAGCCTTCATTATATTCACCTGATTGCTACTTCTGCAATACTAATTCTGCAGATAGAGTTGTTCCACATAGCAATGACACTAGATCAACTTCACCGAAATTTTTTCTAGCATATGAAGAGAGAGAGTCTCAAGTTGGTTTGAAGTGCTTGGAAAATGGTAGTTGCTGCCAATCTGAGAAGTCACTGTCCTGTCAGTCTTATTATTTGCCCGAGTCTTGTAAATGGGATCAGAAAGGAAAATGCGCTATCATATCATATAAAGATAACAAAAGTTCATGTTCCGTAGAAAATGGCTCACATGAGGAAATTACACCTTGTATAGAAAAAACTTCGGAAGTCTTGTCCACTGTTGTCAAGTTGGACACTGATGGCAAAGTGCAAAACATAGATTCTCCGGCTCTGGCCTCAAATGCTGTAGTTTTAGGTGACTGTGAAAAACCTTCCACTCTTGGTGACGATCCTAGTGATTTCTGCAAAGGTGATGCAGCACAAGACATTGGAGATGGAGGTCAGGGAGTACTAGATATGATAATAAATGATGTGGTAGTTCCTGTCAACTCTGATGAGGTTGTACCACTTACTGAATCCCTCATAGCAAACCTAAGCTCAAAAGAACATACTCGTGTGGTGCATGTTAAAGTAAGTTTGTTTTGACCCCTTTTCAGGCATGCTTGTGTTAATCATTTTTGTCTGTAAATTGAGTTTCTATTTCAACTTTGTGATATAGGATGAAATAAATCCAGAAGATGAGAGAGTGCACTTCTTAGAAAATTTGGTTGGAACAGAAGAGCGAGGTGAAGAAAAACCAAAGGAAAAACCTCAAAAGAAGCAACTGCTAAGATCAGTCTTGGGTGGTGCAGCTGCTGTTGGCTTGTTATTCATGATTTTGCACTTAAGGTTTGTGTTTGGCCCTTTTTTGTGCCAGGTAGTGCGTGTTTAGTGAGTGCATTGATTTGACTTTTTGGTCTTTTGTTTGATAGGAGGAATGGCGGGAAAAAGGCTGCACAACCAAGTATGGCATCTAGTCATATAGGCAAAGAGAAGATTCAGAAAAATTCTAACGGGAAAGTAAAGAGAAATACTACAAAAGGGGTTTATCCAGCTGAAAGGATCAAGTTAAAGTGATTAGGATTTGGACCTCTTATGTTCAAATAGTGATAATGGTTGCATAAGGTAATAGTTTCAACTTTGGAACCTCGCTGGTCACACACTTCAGTTAACTGAAGCTATACACAAATGGACGAATATATACAAATTTGCTCTGTTTCTTACCATACCAAACACGACACCGCATGGTTAATGTACAAAACATGACACTGCAACACTACGTACACAGATATACAGCTTCAGTTATATATAATTAACCTCGTACTTACTAATTCATAATTAAGATTTATATATCCAACTTCTAAAAACATAATGGAAAAATTAGTCGTCTTTTCTCAGTGTTAAATAAAGCTTACACTCTTTATATAATTTTAATATTCATCAACACATTTTTTTTGTATTTTTAATAAAATGATAATCGTTTCCTGTATTTTCTTTAAATTAACACATTCATTAAAACTAAAATAATAAAAAATTAAAGTTTTAAAATGTAAAAATTAAAAAAAATTAATAAACAAAAAGTCGATTTATTTATATAAAAAAGTTTCATTTTTTGTCTTAAGAGAGATGAGACAATATTCAATTTTTACTTATAAAAAATCCATTTTCATATTTTAAAATATTGATTTTTTAATTTTTATATTTTTTATTTAAATTATAGTCAATTTGATGTTTTAAAACAAAATTATAGTCCATTTATATTTAAACACTGAGGAAACAAATGTTATTTTATTAAATCATAAGGAATATGAGTGTATATTTTAAAAGTATTATTTTTGTGTGACAGTTGTTGCTATTACACAGTGTTGATTGATGTGAATAAAATGGTCAAATTAATTTAAAATTAGAGTATATTTGAGGGTTAAAATAAATCGACTTTTGTGTGATTTATATTGGAAGATAAAATTGTTCCTTTATAGAATTTGCTTCGGCGAAATATGATTTTTCGTAGTGTCCTTCTATTATAATGATTAAACTAAAAAGTTATATAAAGTGACATGCCATCAGGTAACTAGGTAATAATTACCAGAGCTATTTTAAATGAATATTAAGTACTAAAATTAATAATGATCTATACTATAAGGACTAAATTATCAAGTGAGGATTTTTACTATAAAAGAATAAGAGTGAATAACAGATTCATGGCCACTAGATAAAATCATAAAAGATTATGATTAAAATATAAAATTATGCTACTTTTTAAAGTGAAACACCAATATATGATGTGATATATATTTCTTTCACCTTTTTATACGAACACTCATCTCATTTGATACGTATACTTACTACATTATGTAAGAACTTACCACATTACATTCGAGAGCTAGGATTTTTGTTGGGCATGGCAAAATATATCTTTTTGTTAAGTATTCACCATTTTCCTTTGTTGTGCAAAGTGAATATGAAGCTTCATAAAAGTGCTTTTTGAAGTCAAACGTTGCATGGTTGCAGGAGGATGACCAAAAGCAGCTAACTATTAAGCCACTGAAACACCTTTAACTTCAAAGGAAGGTAGAGTGATATCACTAAAAGCTTCAGTTTCAGTTTGCATAACAAACGATAATAGTGAATACTTAACAAGGAGATATATTTTGCCATGCTCAACAGAAAGCCTTGCTCCAGACACAACCCAATATCCGGGAGTATCTTCTGGTCCTCTCACCATTTCGGTCGTGTCAACAAACCTTTGAAGCTTTGGTGTGTGAACTGGTGCAGGGCGTGCAGAAGAATATGTGTTGGAACTAATGGTTTTATCACCTGGCTTCGGATGACCCCTTTGTCCCTCTTTGGAAATGAATGCTAAGATGCCCCCAGACTTTATGCTAAACTGGCCAATACTGGAGGATTGGTCCCATTCAGGTTCCTTCTGCAGAATGGCACCAATTACTTTGGAGAAACGCAGCCTCAGAAGGAGACACTTCTTTTCAACTTGTAACTGAGCTCCTGTCACAATTGAAACACTATCATCTGACTCAACTGGAGCAGTACAAACGTATGAAAAGGAGTTCCATTTAACTTTCTTATGCAAGTTGCAATTATATGAGTCACAAGATAAGTAAGTATTTGCGTTGTCAGAAAGTGGTAAGGACTTGGGTAGAGAAGCCAGATGCTGCAGGTGAATGGCCAACCGGTTGCTTCTTCTCCCTTCCAATTGTAATCTTAACCCAACTACTGGTCTATTCCCTACATCTACCTGCAATCAAGGAAAAGGAACCAAGATTATCAAATTCAATATTTTATATTGTATACAAGCCGTAGATCTCCTAAGCTGTCAATGTTTACTAGTATGTTAGTACTTCTACTATATTCATATGCATGTAAAATGCAGACTTGGTGTTTACTACCACAAGAGTCATAGTAGCAACAGAAGGTCACTGCACTAACATAATTAAATCATGAACAATTTGTTCCACATTAACTCTTTAGTCTAGAAAGCAAAACACATCATGCATATTCAACAAATATGTCGAGAAACTACTCGTGCCTTCTTTATGTTTATAACAGAAAGAAAGACAAGTGAGAATAAGGTACATCTTTTTCTGCTCACTGTTTATTAAACACCGGATGCATGGTAACCTTCAACACATAAAATGCACATAAAAACTGAAAGATGGAAAACTTACTGGAATGGTATTTACGTAAAGCTTGGGACCCAAGATACTGAATCTAATCCATGTGTTCACTTGATGCTTGGAATGAGAACCAAGGCGAATCTCACTAAGTACAGGTGCCCATTGTCTTGGTAGCAGACACTCACAAAACTGATGAAGGTCTTCAATTGGAGGTTTATCTGTTTCAGCAATCACAGTTTATATGCAGGTTCAGCTAATTCAGTTTCAGAAAGAGAATATCATAGAAAAACTCAATGTACTGATGAAACTCATTTTCTGAAATTTAGTAAGAAAAGGCAAATTCTTACTACTGTGAAATATTTGTGCAACAAAACAAATCAAATAATTGCTTACAACGGAGATAGAGATTTATGGCATGGCTCACAAATCCACTTCCACGGATGCTTCTCAAAAGGGATGTCAGAGGGAGAAGTAACAATGATATTACGTCAGGTTCTGAATCAATAGTATCCAACCATTCATTATGATACATCTTTTGATTGCTTCCACCCCTCCTACTATGTATCATAAAAAGATTCTGCAGACCCAGTTGAGAGAATTTATGAATGAGAATGCGGTTAGGAAATTTAAAACCCTCTTTGTTTGTAACATCTGTTGCATTGCATGAGAGGGACTCAGCCACAAATGTATTAAAGAGCATAACAGAGCAAGCATTTCTTCATTATACTGGAACTTGAATATTTATGCTGTGACATTATTAGTTACATTACACTAGTTCTTCACGAAAGGGACATTGACACAGCAGAATTCTAAATAGAATTTAAAATTTCAAGATTAATTATTTCATTTTAAGGTAAGAAGAGATAATTAACGGTAGTATGGTACTAAAGGAAGGTCAAAGCATTCTGTGCAGCTAGACATACATAAAATGAATGATCATTCTCATAGAAGAACTTCTTTAAGCTGAACAAGCCATTCCATGTGTAATTAAGGATAATGCTATATGCAAGTAAGAAAATTTGGTTACACTTGTAACATCTACAGCTATAATGAGTTTTAACTTACCACTAACTGCATTCTTGGTGCATGAGTTAGTAAGGTTATAACTAGAAAATACATTAACTAAAGAAGTACATAAAAGTTAATGATCAACAAAAAAATTGCTCTAACTTGAATGGTCAGTTTTTTTTTTCTGAAGGGAAATTGAAGGGGGAGGACTTGCCTAAGAATCAAACTAATATATAAACTTTCAATCTGGTCACTTTATTATAATAATTATTTTCTGTTTCCAACATAAATTGCATATCGACCACATCCAAGTTAATAAAGAAGTACAATGACACCTCATTTTCTTTACAGAAGTCTTGAGAAGCCTGGTCATGGTTGTCTGCAGAATCCTTGAACTTCGTGTTAGCTGTATCCTTCAAAACTTTCTGAATACTATTAGGACCAAGATATGATGTATCCCCTTGTCTAAGATATAAAACATCCTTCCCTCCCATGCTCACCCCAACTATGACATGAGTTCCAAAACGTTCTATAAACCTTGCATGAATCAGAAGAACAATTTTATCATTGAGAACTTACAGTTATACAATGTAAATTCTTTTACTCAAGACATCCCTTTATACCTTAAAGGAGCATCATAATTGAATAATTAATACAGAGCAGAGCATGAGGAGATTTTTGGAATATACTGATTGAAATTATTAAAGAGATAGTTTTCCTACTTGATGCATTACATATGGTGAAGGAAAGCATTAGATGTAGTCTCTAAATAGATTGAAATTAACAAAAAAAAAAGGGTTGAACTAGTATTAATTGGATGAGTTGTTATTATTTAACACAATGAATAATCTCCACCGTTAGGAGTTAAAGAATACCTAACATGATCCTACAAGTCTGTTGAAATGGTAAACACGGCAAGAGAAGCTCATAATTTCTGAGCCAAAACACATCTCCATACATGGAGTAGTAACTTGTTACATCATACTGCTACAAGGTCTCAGAGTCTTACCTTGCCAAGGCCTCAGGGTCCCACGATGATGGCACTGCTTCTTTGACATGATCAAGGAGTTCACAATTATACCTTTCTAATTCAATGGCGTAGCGTTTGATGAACCAACCATCATAAGCAAGAGACTTGATAGAAGCCAAATCCTTTATACCTCGACTGGATAACCCAAATGAAGCACAGAAATGACCCGATGCAGTTTGTCCACCAAGGCACATTTCCTGGTTGAAGTGCTCCAACATCTGAAACACACACAAAAATTAACATCAGCTTTAAGGCTAATCTAAGTATACAAGAGAAGAGCCAAGAACTCTCTTTCTAACATATCCTTCTATTGCATTCTCTAGTATTGGTTAAACAAGAAGCAAGACCAACAATTTTTCGTAATATCCAATAAATTTCAACTAATAATAAAGAATATATTATGAAAAAGTGTACTAGAGTATGCATAACATATTCATAATTAGCATGCCTCTTGCAAGGTTAGAACTTCTGAGTAGACTCTAATGGATTCCCCTGTGACACATTTGATAGAGTTAGGGACACTTGGAATTGAAACCCCTCCTCCGGGAATCTCAAGAAGACGGCACTGTTTCTCATTGACAAATATCAACCTTGAACCCTTCTTACAGTTGTCAAAACCTATATCTTGTGTTATGTCAAAACCCAACCCAATTGAGTCTATGGCTTTCTGGGCTGCTTCCAAGCTGGAAACTCTTGGTGTCATTGCTGAATTTGAAGGTTAGAACATGCAAAGAAGGCAAAAGTTGAAGAATAAGAGGAAACTATCAGACACTGGATTAAGATCAAGCCAAGTCAACACACAGCAAAGACTCAGTTTTAAACGACAGTAACTTGGTAGGAAGTTTCATATATAATTTGGCTGAAATGGGACCATTGATTTGGCTTTAAGAAAACAGTACGTACCAATGAAGTAGGGCCACGTACACTACACCTTCACCTTTTACCTTAACCACATTTGCTTATTGGGGTGTACACTGTTGAAGAGTAAAAAGTAAAATTTCCAATATCTTGCCACCCATTTTTTATTCAACTGTTACAAGATCTACAATTCCATGAGCTTGGACTTCTTCTGCTTAGATAAAAAAAATCCCTTTCCTTCTCTTCCGATATAACCCATAAAGGTTTTTCCGTTCTCTGTGCTTCATAAAAAGAACTAGCGGGTTGCTGGATCGTTATTATAATTCTCACTTAATTATTATTTCTCCAGACAAAACGAGAGATTATCAGTTATTTGAATTTAAGATATGAATATCTTTTTTTCCCTCAAAATTTCTGAGTAAAAGGAAAATCACAACATTATTTTTTGAATTTATCTTTATTTATTTTATTATTACTTTATTATTATTTTTTATTATTGTAACATTTTTAATATTAAAAAATAATTTTTTATTTATTTAGATAAGATATGATTTATTTTTTAATTTTATGATATATATTTAATATTTTAATAAATTACTTAAAGTTTTTTTTATTTAATTTGTTACGTGATATATTTTTTATATAATTATTATGCTTATGAGTTATAATTTATTTGATTATAATTTTTGTAAAATTTATTTTTATTTTTTAATTACGTTATATTTTTATTATTGTATTATTTTTTAATCATTATTATTGGGTTTTTAATATTTTTATTATTGTATTAGTTTTTAATATTTTTATTATATCTATTTATATTTAATACATATTTATATTCTAATTATAATTTTTAAATTCAGTGAAAATTATTTATTTTTATAAAATTAACTTATTTTATTATTAAATTTTTTTAGTATATAAGGATAAATTTATAAACTTATATTTTACATTTTTTTAAAAATTTAAAATTTTCTCACAATCATCTCATCATTTATAAACTTTAATAAATTTTTCTCAAAACCTACTCTAATATAACTCAATCCAAACACTCATAATTTTTTACACTTATATAAGTCATTTTGGTAGATGATATAAGATGGTATTCAAATTTATTTTAGTGGATTTTGATTTTTAAGAAATTATTTTATTATGTTACTTTAGTTAGTGTTTTATCTATTCGTTTATATATTATAAATTTTTTTTTCTGTCTTGTTATTATCAGTTTCCAATTTTCTTTCAATTATTGCATTGTCTATTTCTAATTTAAATTTAAATATTTTATAGTTAAAGAAGTTGATAAAATGCAAATTTATTAAGAAAAATAAATTTTAATAATATTATTAAAATTTTATTTTAAATAATATTTAACCAAATTATAATATTCTTATGAAAAGGGAATGAAACACAAAAGAATCACACAAAAAATAATTAAAGTAATTATGGTCATCGATTGTTTTTAAAAATGTATTATATTATTTTACTCAGTCAAATATTCATAATTCTTTTTAGTATCCCAATCTCATGGTCCAGATCAAAACGCAATGTTATCTTTGAATTCCTAATGCCATAACAACTTCATCAAAAACCTTAATCAGATTACATCACTAAATAAGTTATTAATCAATAATTAACAAGAGGATTATGCCGCAGTAGGACTCATGACTATAAAGATCCGTCCACAAAATATTGATTAAATTAAATATTACTTAGAAACTAATTTTTTTTTGTCAATTAAATATTAATTTATAACTTATTTATCATTTAAATATCAATAAATTATTTAATATTGGAATAATATATAATTTAATTAATATAGTAATATTAATTTTATTTTTTAAAATTAATTTTTAATAACTTTTTAGAAGTAAAAAATAAATAAAGTTAAATTGAACGACATTTATAATTCATTAATAGTTTTAAACTCCTGAGTAACTTTACATGCATATTTTTTCTCATTTAGCCTAAGAACGATAAACGAGCATATAAAAATACCGAAATTAGTATTGTACTTAGATTTACTCGTACCGAAATTAGTATTGTACTTAGACTTATTTAATTTTTAAATAAATAAATTTAAATATTGTAAGTGATATCTTTTCTTCATTTGAATTTTAAATATTTTTATATACTTAAGTTTTATTAACGTTGACTGACAGTGTGAATGATTACTATAATTTAAAAAAAAAAAAAATTAAAAACATAAATTTGAAAATATAAAAATTCTTCTCTTTAGGTAAAATTTAAAAATTGTCTAATTTTAAATAATTTAATCACTCTTATAAAAATTTAAAGTTTTAATTGTTTTTCCAAATTTTTTACCTATAAAATATATTTTATCATGGATCATTTCAATCTTAAAAAATAATTACCTTCTTAAACTTTTTACCAAAACACACAGTTAAGTTTTTATTGTTTCTTCCCATCCAAATTTTGTTTACGCATCTCCTTATTGTAAATCCAATAACAAAAATAATGTCTTAAAATCTTTATATTTTTCCGAAAATACAATTTTAAATGTATTGAAAAACTTATAATATTTTCATTGGAATCACGTTAGCATCAAATCACTACTTGCATTGTAGACTTCTTCTATGATGCAATTTGTATTCACACCAACCAAATCCATAGGTTGAAGTGGACTCACCCACCCACCATAACCATGCATTCACACTAATGTTTCAAACTTTATTGTTCATAATAAATATTTCTAAATATATTTTAAATTCTTTTAGAAAAAAATTAAAAGAATATATAAGAAGTTCAAACTTTGATTTAGACATTGAAATATAATAATAACAACAAAACAACTTCGATATTCATTTCAATTGTTATCCATCAACATGCACATAGAATATATAACCTAATTTAAACACTCAATACTCTATATACTCTATATAAGCTAAAAATGTATGCAACATTTTCTTTCTCATTTTCATGCAGAATACACTATTTAATTTGTAAAAAGAAGATTTGCACAAATTAGCAACAACATCAACACAATGTTGGCTTCTTTGAAATTTTTAGAGTTTTGATGACCCTTCCAATTTTTGTCTTCTAACTTTTGCTAACACTTATAGTATATGTTCAACTACTCTTCGACACTTAATAAAAGAAATTTCTTTTTTCTACATCTCAATCAAACAATAAATTAATATATATATATATATATATATATAATTCAAAACATTCATTATAATAAAATCGTGATAAAATTATTCTATTATCATTCAAAATATTAAAATAATATTATACTACAATAAATATATCTCAACACATAAATTAAGAGGAATATTATAAAAAAAATTACATAAATTCAAACTAATATGAAAATTAACCATGAAATCTGTGTTAATCTAAGACCCACGAGCACAAAGATCCAACTTATTCCTATAAATAGATTGACGAATATGACATCATGTCAAAGTATATAAAGTATATATTTATTAATATTTATAACACTCGACTACATATACTGAACTCTCACTTGAACGTCAGATTATCTTGACATATAATCTCATTATTGACTGAAATGGATTGAATCCATTGAGAACAAACAATAGAACACAAAATACTACTTAATCCAAACCCTATGTAAGAACAAATATATTTGTTTATTGGATATTAAAATTAGGTTCCAATTATAAACTCTTACATAAAAGCAAACTAATGTTTTATATAAATTAAAGATTAAGATTTGTTTTCTATTTGTATGTTCTTATTAATAACCATAAAAATATTAAGTAATATTTACTCCATCATGCATGATTTTTTTTATTATATTTAGTAATGCATGTGTTGATTGATGAGATGAGGCATAGCAGCCGTATTCGAACTTTGACTTTTCTAGAATATATCCCTTTCATTGCCAGCCACACTGTGGGATACATTTATTCACATCATCATTAAAATGCTTTCTAATATTATTTTATTTTCCAATAAAAATATTTTTATATTACTACTACTTTTTTACTGCCTATTTTCTCAAATAATACTTATTTGTACATACACAAATCTGGTCAAATGAATTGGTTGGCCTTTTTAGTTTAATAAATCAAGGTTCAAATTCTTACTGACGAAAAATGACCACATTCAATATTTGATAGAGTTTTAAGTAAACTTATTTTCAATTAAAAAATTGCTCATAGAAAAGAGTAGGAGCCTCAATATTTTAATTTTATTTAATCTGAAATAGTTGTTTTATTTTTAACATAGCATCAACATTTTTAATATACGTGTGGGAATAATTTTAGGGAAATTCTGGGACACTTGCTGCACAACTAACACCGTCAAGTAAGAACGACAATGTCATTGAATATTACACTTTTCAATCAAAGATGCATATAAAAACCATTCAAGTTCCAAACTAGAAATTAAAAAAAACATTTCATAATTTCCATGTGATTTGTATGAAAAGGAGTCAGAAAGGGAAACTCCACATGTATATATATTCTAGGGTGTGAATTCTAAGCCTTCCTATGCACAAAACCCACCAATGAAAGAAAATTAGTTGCAAAGTTGACATTAAACTCTATAGAAAATTATATGCTTATACTTTTAGTTTTATAATTCCAAATTGGATTAGAATGGAAATATTCAAGTATAATTTTCAAGTTTGGTTTGAATGAGTAAAGTAACAAGGTAAAAGAAAGAATAATAATAATAATAATAATAATGTGTAATGTGATATTATAATACAATATATAATTAAATTAGGGTAAATCCAATGAAATAGTAAAAAGGGGTTAAAGAAAGTTAAAGAAGGGTGACTAGTTTGACCAGTCATGGAACATTAAGATATTGAGGAAAAGACATAACATAGTAACACAAAGAGAAGGCAAGGAAGTATAATAATACTATGTCTCCTTTGACTATAGACATTATCAAACAGCCACCTTCAAATCTCTCTCTCTCTCTCTCTCTTTCTCTCTCTCTTCGCAATTCCAATTCTCGTGAACTCCATCCATTGCTTTTCCCTCTCTCTTTTCTGCACAAATTCCATTCCCACAGAGAGAACCAAAGCCACATCCTTTCAATTTCATTCACTTCGATTTGGGTGATGAGCGCGTGAAGACATGCTGTCGGGGAAAAAGAAGGGGGTGGCGGCGGCAGACGCCATAAGGGTCATTGGGTTGGGATACGATCTCACCAACGATCTCAGGCTCAAATTCTGCAAGAATGACTCAAGATTGATCGCTATCGACGATGGCAACCTCCGAACTGTGGAACTACCTCCTCGGATTTCTATCCCCAATGTCCCCAAATCCATCAAGTGCGATAAAGGCGACCGCATGAGATTGTGCTCCGATGTCCTCTCTTTTCAGCAGGTACTACAATATCCATTTTCCTAACCCCACAAGCTGTGAAAATGTTAGTACATAGTTTTAAGTTACTTAAAAATAGTAAAGATTGTGTTTTTATATAGTACATAAATATTCTTTGTGAAAGAAAAGTTATTTCTAACTTTTATCACGGGTTTTAAGTCAAAGGTTTGTTTCTGCTAACCAAGCTTGAAGTTGACTGTGTAGAAAAATGATTGTTTGGTTTAAGTTAAAGGTTTCTTTTTGGTAACCAAGTTTGAAGTTTATTAATGTGGTGGAGGAGAGGAAGGACTTGTTTATTTTTTAAATTAATTAGAAATAATGGAACGATGTGTCTTCAAATTAACTTCAATCACAGATTTGCCATCATGGCATGTTTTATAGCTGGGGAGTTGTTTGTGAAAACTTGCCTAATGGGCACAAGGTTGTTTGTGTCCATGCTGGAATGTACATTTTTTTCTGGGGTATAAACGAGAGATAAAAAGAAAAGTAAAATAAAAGAAAGAGGAAGTGGTGGATGTGATAAGTTATGTGATGAAAATTGGCTAGATAGACAAGAAGAAAGGTAGTTAGATTAGATATGAGATGGAGAGAAAGTTGATGTGTGATAAGAACAAGTTTGTTTTAGAGAAATAATAAGTTGATGGATACTATGTTGTTGTTGACAAGTGGAGGTTTTCTTTTTAGTCTAACAAGGAATATGTACTTTGTTTTAGATGTCAGAACAGTTCAACCAGGAGTTGTCACTGTCTGGTAAGATTCCAACGGGCCATTTCAACGTTGCGTTTGGGTTTACATCAGTTTGGCAAAAGGATGCTGCCGATACCAAGACTCTTTCTTTTGATGGTGTATCCATCGTACTCTACAACATTGCATTTGAGAGAACCCAGCTAGTTCTTAAAGATCATGTCAAACAAGCTGTTCCTTCATCCTGGGATCCGGCTGCCTTGACAAGGTACTTCCTTGATTCAGCAAAATATCGAATTATGCTTAGTTGATGTGTTCTACAGGTGTCCAGAGAAAGCTAACTATAGCTAGAACAAAATCTCATAGGTTGTCAGACTCCAGAGTTTACATGAACTCATGGAGCTTTGTTAAACTCAACTTGTAGATTCAACTGGGAGATTCACAAGAGTTTACTTAATATAAAAAATATTAAAAAAGCTTTTAGTGACATATATACATAACATAATACTCTTACTACAACAATAATTCAATATTTCCGTATCAAATAAAGAAAAGTAGCAGCTCACAATAATAAAGTGTGATAATACATTAGAACTAAATAAGATTAAACTACACAAATGACTAAATCATATATAAATTCAAAAAATCAAGTTCTTAATGTGAAAACAATTCAAAACGGATGTAATTTCTTCAATTTTTTTAGTATAATAAAAAACAGTCATTGTTGGGTAAAGGCAGGAAAAAATTACATTTGATTTCAAACTTGTTAACTGGGTTCTTGCTCGAGATTTTATATGAATTCATGAGTTTAAAGAGTTTACTCAGAAAAGAGTTAACTTATTTTCGTTATCTAGGACTGTAAACTTGTAAGAGATTAAGAGTTAACTATAGAGTTTGACAACCTTGTTCAAAAGTCTATGCTAATACAAACATACCAACTTATGTCTGTCGGAACTCTGACAAGTTTAGTGTACACATATTTAACTAATTTTCCATTCATTTCAATTAACAAATCCACTTGCAATGTTGGAGTTGCAACTCATCTTTCATCTTATCATTTCAGATTCATTGAGAAGTATGGAACTCATGTTATAGTTGGGGTGAAAATAGGAGGAACTGATATAATCTATGCAAAGCAGCAGTACTCATCTCCTGTCCAACCGTCCGTTGTACAGAAAAAGTTGAAGGACATGGCAGATGAATTCTTCGTTGGTGGGAAGGTTAATGAAAAGGAAAAGGTTTGAAGTTTTTCTAGTTCAATTTTATTTTTATTCTCATTAATTTTGGTAAATTCTATAAGGTTACACCATTTTACAATGAGGGTATGCTCTTTTTTGTATTATACCTGGTGAGGGAGTTGAAAGATGGAATCAGGGGGTATATACAGCTGTGAAGGGAAACTTTAATCAAATTCTATTTTCTCTAGTGGAAGTAAACTGGAATTTATGAAATGTAAGTCCAGCAAGATTTGTACTAACACTGCCTTGGATGGAGATGAAAAAATGGAGATTATAAGATTTGAGTTTGACTATATATTTAGTCAGTATGAGATTTCCAACCCATCTCATTTGTGGATGGTGGTAATAAAACCCGATAGCGGGTAACATGATAGGCCTCACAAACCTTGATAGAGAATAGACCTTGATACCATCTTAGAAAATAAACTTTAAGTCTAAGTTAGCCTCACAAGACCGACTTACAAGATGAGATTTGTACCAAATTATATACTATAGTTTGACCATATCTCTAGTTGATGTGAGATTTCCAACCGGGTCTACTAAATACAATTAAAAAACAACATAAGGCATGACTAGATACCAACCATTACTCTAACAGTAGTTAGGTGCTAACATAGCAGGAAATTGGTATACAGTATGTTTGTATATGGGTAAATTACACGCATGTGATGGTGAGATGAGAACTGTCCAAGGTTTAAAAAATTACATTGGCCATATTTGTAGGGAACACGGGATATCAATGCCCCCCCTCCCCCAGCATTAGACATTTGGAGGGTGGACAAATGCAGATAACCTAACAGCAACATCCCCTCATGCATATGAATAGATATCTAATGCATGGGATGTACGGGTGACCAATAAGGGATATAGTGTAGATTTTGATACCGTTTAGAATTTGGGCTAAGAGTCTAACTTAATGTCACAGAATAAATTTTGTAAGGTGAGGTTTACCCAAGATTAAGGATTGCATTGATCATATCTCTAGTTGAATGGTGGATGGTAACATTTTCACAGATGTTGAATTTAGAGGGGGAGATATAGAGGAAGCTAGAACAGAATCTTTTAGAGAGAATGAGAATCAATGATGTTAAATAGAGCACGATGGTTGTTGTGGTGGATGGTGTGGCAGATTTTTTGGCCTACCACCATAGGCAATTTGTGAAGGGAGGCCTAGTATGGTGGCAACTGAGCCACAGGCCACACTGCCATGCTTTATATTAGTAGGGGTGGTCATGGATTGGATTTGAAAAATCCAATCTAGATCCAATCCAAATCCAAACAAATGAATTGATTTAAAATCCATATCTATTTTAACTAGATCGAATTTATTTGGATTTTTTTTAAATCCATTTAAAGTGGATTAAATCTAGATTATATCCACTTTGTTAATTAGATTAAATTCACTTTGTCAATTACATTAGATCCATTTTGATATGGATACAAACTAATTTGGCTCGAACTGGGCCTAAGCCGACTCAACCTGGACGCAGACCAACTCAGCCCGAATCGGACCGATTTGTTCGACATGGTCCCAGGCCGACTCGACTCAACATGGGCCCTGCTGACTCCGCTTGACATCGGCCCTGACCAACTTGGCTCGACATCTGCCCAAACCGACTCGGTTCGACATCGTCTAGGACCGAATTTGCTCGACACGGGCTCGGGCCGACTCCGCTCGACATCGGCCCAAGCCGACTCTGCTAAACATCGACCAAGGTCGACTCCGCTCGACATTGGCCCTGACCGCCTCAGCTCGACATCTACCCAGGCCGACTCGACCCAACAACGACCTAAACCGACTCGTCTCAACATTGACCAGGATCGACTTTGGTCGACATCGGCTCAGACTTATTTGGCATGAGATGGGCCCGGGCCGAATCGGCTCGACATCGGTTTGGACTGACTCGGCTCGACATGGGTTCAGACCGACTCGACTCGACACCAACTCGGCTTGACATTGGCCCGAATCGACTCGGTTCGACATGGGCCCGGACAAATTCGGCTGGACATGGGCTCAGGTCGATTCTGCTCGATATTGGCCTAGACAAATTTGGCTCGACATGGGTCGACATCGACCTGCGCCAACTTGGCTAGATGTGGGACCGAATGGATTAAACTCGACATCGGCCCGGTCTCGCTTGGCTCGACATCAATCTGGGCCCGCTCGACATCGACATCAGCCTTGACCCGATCATCTTTTGATATTGGCTCGGGCCCACTGGACTCAGTATCAGACCCGAAAGACTCAGGTCGACATGGGCCTGGACCGGCTCGACTCGACTCGACATCGGCTCGAGCCGACTTCGCTCAACGTTGGCCCGGGCCAACTCGGCTCGATATCGAGCCTGACCGACTCAGTTCGACATAGGCCCGAGCCCTCTCGGTACGATATCGTTTTGGCCCACTTGGCTCGACATCAGCTCGTTATCGGACCGAACAGACTCGGTTCGACATGGGCCTAGACCGACTCAACTCCACATCGGCTCGGGAATGCTCGGCTCGATATCAGACCGAACAGACTCGGTTCGACATGGGCCTAGACCGACTTAACTCCACATTGGCCCGAGCCGATGTCGACCCACACTGACTGGGCCCGAAATCGGCCAGCACCCACTTGACTTGACATCGGCCTGAGGCGACTCAGATGGACATGGCTCGGGTTTACTCGACTCCAGATGGGTCTGGACTTACTCGTCTCGACATGGGCCCGGACCGACTCTGCTGGACATGGGTCCAGGACGACTTGGCTCGACATGGGCTCTAATGAGAATGCTTATATAGTGGAGCTTTGGCTTTCCAACAGATTCTTCTGCTCGCCACTGATGACTCTAATGAGAATGCTTTATTATTCAACAGAATTTAGTACATAGGTTCTGTATGTTATACATACACATAGTAAGGAATATTTCCTAGGGTAATGCAACTCCGTAGACCTTAATACCACCCATGAATACCAAATGCTTTAGGCATTATGGTTCTAAATTTGGATGTCGTAATGTAGCTCTCTGATTTGTGTTCATTGTGTACAAGTGTCAGTTGGAATAAGAATGCATTCCATTAGTTTTAGATGGTAAAGTGCCAATTGCGAAGTTGATAATGTTGTAGTGGATGAGTAACATACAATGAAAGATATAATCATATAATTAGGAATGTGTATATTAGAGAGAAAGTAGGAAACACCTGTTGGGGAAAGATGATATGGTTTCTCCAAGAACAGTTTGGTAATGTGAGAAGAACAACAGAAGGTCCTGTAAGAAGAATTGATCACATGGAGATGATGGACCTATAAATAGAGATAGTGGAAGACTAAAATAACTCTACGAGAGACCATAAAAAACACTTGTGCTCATGTGGCTTTCCAAAAACTCAGTCTTAGATGGAATACAATCACAATGTTGGATTTGTTGGAGATGGATTTAAAGTCCACTTTCTAAGAGGATTCAGGCAACTAAAAAGCTAAGACTTAACCTACTGGGAAAAAAAACTTTTGTTGGTGTGATTTTGTAAATATTGGCCAGTTTCATTGAATGTGTAGATGCTTTAAAAAAATTAAATTATAAGGTTTATATTCAGGTGATATTTAAAAGTCTGATATTGATCTTTAGATTGTAGGATGTCTAATATCAGATAACCTGATTATCCTCGTCTTTAATAAAAAGGATATCCAAGGGCTTTACTGATGGAAATATATATTTCCAGTAAAACAGTAGAATATTTTGGTAATAAGTCACTTTTGACATTCTGTATTATGCAACTCATAAGTTAAAGGAATCGTGTAATCAACCGCTTTACATTGTAACTGGTAGTTTAGAAAGGAATTTAAAAAGTTTCGTTTTGTGTCTTCCAATGAATTTTTTTAAAATCAGGAGCAACAATGAAAGTAAAGAAAAACAGAATATATTAAGACTGAATAATCATGAGTGAAATAAGAAAAACAGATAAAATAAAAGTAAAGAAATTCAAAGGACCATCCTGTGGGGTATAGGGTTAGATACAATTTATTTGTGGTAAAGTCAGTCCACTTATTAACATTTATTCTTTTTTCTAAAGAAAATATTACATTGCCCTATGCAGGACAACAATGCTCGAGGTTTCCTGGACATTCAAGCTGGTTCCTACTATGAATCAGAGGTAAATACATTTTATTAAATTGAATTTACGCTAGGTTCAGGATCCTTAAGATTTCTCGTATTGGTTTGGGTTTACAGAACTACTACCTGATTCCTTTACCAATTTTTTAAAACTTAAATTTTTAACATATAGCTGATGGACTTGTTTGTTCAGCTTTATTTATTTTTTTTAAATTTCCTGTGTTTTCTGGTGCAAATTTTAATATTTTTGCTAAAGAGACTTTTCCTGCTCGATTTGTTGTTTTAGAACTTTATTAATCCATACTTATTTTACTTTTTTGTCAATTTGCGTCATTATGTTTTAGATATTTAATCTTTGAAACTGTATGTTTAACCCAGTATTTTCATGTTGCATATCAAAACCCACATTTTAGCATCTGAATTTGGTATGTGGGATCAATATTATTTGTTTTGCCTCAGTGCATTGTTCCAGCCAAGGAAGTCATCAAATTGATGTCTTTTTCAGTAGCAATGTTCTCTCAGTCCATAAGTAAAAATAAATAAATAATACAAAGGTCACAAAATAAGTATTCTTTACTTCTTTCTTTCTTTTCATTGAACAATATAGGTGCAGGATATCAAATTCATATGCAAGAGGAAAGGTGGAAATGGGAAAAAATCTTTGTCCCATAGTGAGTGGTGCCAAACTGTTCTGTCTCAACCTGATGTGATATCAATGTCATTTGTACCAATTACATCTCTACTAGGTGGAATAAATGGAAGTGGATATTTAACTCATGCTATGAACCTCTATTTAAGATGTAAGCAACTAAGTGTGACTCCTTTAGCCATTTTATATTTACATTTTAAATTTTACTTAGATGTGATGCTATTATTATTAGTTAGAAAAACCCGTAATTTGTTTTTGGCATAATTATCAATGGTGCGTGATAGCATTGTGCTGATACTGAGCAGCCATGGAGCACTACTGTTTTTGAATTGGAGGTTAAAAAGCGTGTCTTTTAGTAAAATGTAATCATCATCCTCTGTATCTTGACTGCAGATAAACCACCAATTGAAGAACTGCATCAATTTTTGGAGTTCCAGCTTCCAAGACAATGGGCCCCTGTATTTGGTGAGCTTGCCCTTGGTCCTGAAAGGAAGCCTCAAAACACTGCATCTTTACAGTTCAGTTTCCTGGGTCCTAAGCTCTATGTTAACACAACACCGGTAATGCTACCAGATTTATGTTGAACTTTTTGTATCAGTTGGTTTGTTGTTATCTTTGGCTCTATGATTTCTTTAATTTACTTCAATACGTGTGAATGGATATTTTAATATATGTCGGTTCTCCCTCCTCATTTATATAACCGTCATAACAAGGAAATATGGTCTATTTCTGTTTTCTTTAATTTTAAATTGAGAGACTGAGGATATTAGGATTCTTGTTGTCTTAGAAGTGTTGCCGTTCTAGGTTTGTACTAGTTGCTCTTCTACTGAACGTAGAGTGTCAGTATAAATAGGAGCATTTGGTCAGTTTTTGTATCATCAAGAAGACATTGCATTACTGTAATAAAATATTTTTTTTTCCGCTTTTTCATTTTGGTCTATTCCACCAATAGAGATATTTGAAACTAAAGGAATATAACCTTTAGTTGGGGGTTACAGTGTGTGCTTTGTAGTATGCCATTTGGGCTTATGTATGGTTGCTTTGCTGATTTTTTTAGGTAAATTTGTCCAGTTCTTCTCAACAGATGAGGAAATATATTCTCTGATGTGTGTACCTTTGCTTTTGTGGTTTGAGCTATTATTACATTAGGTCATAATTTGGCTATTTCCATTTTTCACGATTGTCTACATAAGAGATTAGGAATTAACTATTGAATAAAAATCACCATCTCGTTTATTTAATTGGATATTTTAGCCAAAAGTGAAAATTAGAAATATAACTATCATGATTTTGTTTTTCCCTTTTCCTGATATTATCTCCTTAACTATTATCAAATATTTCCATGTCAATGTATGAATAGGTGAACAAACTTCATATTTCATATAAAAGTTTTAATGACTAGATTTTATGTGTCTGGGGCTGCATCTTGTCAGATTTACTTTTGTACCCGATATTTTCTCAACACAGTTGTACTGATGAAGAGCCTTCTGTTTCTCTATTTAGTCATCAAAAGTAGCTTGCTAATGCATTCACTATTTAGATATCTTGTACCTAATGTTTCAGACTTGAACTGCTTACATACAGGTTGATGTGGGAAAGAAGCCTGTGACAGGCCTTCGATTGTATTTGGAAGGAAAGAGAAGTAACTGCTTGGCAATCCATTTGCAGCACCTCTCCTCTCTGCCCAAAACCTTCCAACTTCAGGATGAGCCTAATGGGAATGCATCCAATGACTCTTCAGAACGCAAGTACTATGAGAAGGTCCAGTGGAAGAGTTTCTCTCATGTTTGCACAGCTCCTGTTCAATCAGATGATGATCATGCTGTTGTGACTGGTGCTCACTTCGAAGTTGGAGATACTGGCCTTAAGAAAGTTCTATTTCTAAGACTTCATTTCTGTAAAGTTGTCCGTGCAACCAAGTTGAAAGATCCTCAGTGGGATGGTTCTCCTGGCTTGAACCAGAAATCTGGAATAATCTCAATGATCAGCACTCACTTCTCAGGTCCACAAAAACAGCCGCCACCACGACCATCCGATGTAAACATCAACTCTGCTTTATACCCTGGGGGGCCTCCTGTGCCTACTCAGTCACCCAAACTTCTAAGGTTTGTTGACACAACTGAAATGATAAGAGGGCCACAAGACTATCCTGGCTATTGGGTTGTGTCTGGGGCAAGGCTTTTTGTGGATAAGGGTAAGATATCACTTAAAGTAAAATACTCTCTTTTAACCGTGATACCTGATGAAGAGGTGGGAAGTTTTTGAAATTATCAAATGAGGGATTGTAGAAGATGATCTCCTCAGGTAAAGTTCAATGATATGGACGTGTGTATATATTAGTAACTGATTCTTTTCCTTTGTACATTTGCCATTATTTGTGTATACCTGCACTGCAGATACCTTAGCAGAATTCCTTGTAGTTCTGGGAAAGGCTTGTGTAGTCATGCCCGTTGCATTTTTTCTGCCTGAATGTTTGAATGTATTCCTGTGTCAGTGATTTCTATGCAGTAGTTCCACTTAAATTTTACTCTTAAGACAATGAGGGGACATTCATTTCATACCCTGGGAGAGTTATGTAGTGTGTTTTGGATAAACAACTTACTTGAGAAGTATTTATCATACAAGTGCTTACGTAAAAGTTATCTGAGTAATGGAAGAGAAAATGAGTTTTTTTAATACAGGTTGCAAGTTACATTTACAAGTTTGTTGGAAGACTTGTAAAAATAATTTGAAGACACAATAAACCATTATCATAAGCTCTTACAAAAGAAGTCTTCTATCATCATAAGACAGATTTCAACTTATACGTATTCCAACTGAAACTTAGTGTAATACAACTGAAGAATAAAAAAGTCGCATGCAAAAAAAAGCATTATACTTGTAATTATCTTTTATTCGTGGCAATGTTTTTATAGAAAAAATGAAAACCAAAAGCTATTTTTACCACATTAATATGAATTTAAAGTAATTTATTATGGTCATAATTATACTGTATATATATATATTTATAAAAGAAATGAAGTGTACCACAAATGTGTCACCAAAAAAAATCAAGTTAAATTTTCATGAGATCACAAATTTGTTAACCTAATTTAGTCAATTGGTCCGAGTCAAAACTATCCTTTATTTTCTAAATTTATAAAAAAAATCACTCACAAGAAAATAAAATTGAATAAGAAATGGTAGTACCGTTTTTGGGCCTATAGGTAATCAAATTTATTCAGTTTTTATAAGTTTAACTGAAAAATCTACCAATTATATTTATGAAATACTGGGAAAAAGATATCAAATTAGACTTAATTTGTTACCTTTAATCATAAGATGTATATGGTGTAATATTCTCTGCCATGTAAGAATCATTATATAAAATCTTAATCTATTTTTAAAACCTTGCAATTTTTATTTTAATGTAGAAATTTTATAAGATCCACATTAATAAAAAAAATTATTGGTAAAAAAGATGATTTAAGATAGATATTATAGAATTTTTCTTATAGCTCAGTTTTATTTAATATTCAAAATCTTATGTTTTATCTCATTGTTGTTTTGATAAGAAAGTTCTATAAAACTAAGGTATTAAACATATGATCTGAGTAGGATCGTTATATTGGAGATGTCCTAATAAAATGTGAAATTAATCACTTCTATGTGTTGGAAGTAATAAACGTACATGTCATTCAGCTCACCATAGGTGAACATATATAGGCTGTTTTTTCATATGTCAAATTAAAAGATCATTTTATTCATAAAATATATTATTAATTTTATAATCTGAAAATGTTATTTATATATATATATATTAAATTTATTTTAGATTATAGAATCTAGAAGGTATTTCTAAATCCGATAATAGTTTTTTGATTGTATAATTCGTAAAACTCCATTACTATAGTGTGTATTAGAGATTATATAAGCCATATGTAATCTTAAAATGTATTTTAAATTATACAATACAAAAGGTATTTTTAGATTCAAAATTACTTTTTGAGTTATACAAAGAGGGTGTTACAAATTTTACAATCTAATATACACGAAAAAAGAGAGTAAATGGTAACATCATAAAATTTATCTTAATTATGAACGTTCACCACCAGTTATCACAAACAACTAATACCACTTTAAAATCAAAAAATCACCCCAAATATCAAGGTGTAAGAATAAAGTATGTTGTATGGAGAATTTGCCACAAATATAATGCATACTAAATAAATTTAATTGGGTTTGAAATTTTAGGTAAGTTAAATTTATAATATTTATTATGATTTTGAAAATTGCAAAATTGAACTATTTAAGAACGTTGACCCCTTCATTTAGTGACAACACATAATTTGGATAGTTGACATACATAATATTTTTGGTCTTGATTCAACGTAATAAAATATTGATAAATTTTAATTTTGCAGTATTCAATTGCCAATTGAATTACCTCTTTACCAATAAACAATAAGCTAACGTAGAATCATTTTCTTTCTCCTAAAACCACATTTGTTTACATTATTAAACAATTGTCTTTTGAACGTAAGCTATTTATAACATTATTTTAAACTTACATTATTTTAAAGAAAAAGTCAAAACACACATTAAACTGGTCTAAATTGATAGACAACCTAGTACTTTATAAGCAACCATAGAAGTTTTTAAAATATGGAAGTGTCATATTTGATGAAGATTGAAGAGAAATTGTGGATATAATAAAAGGGTATGATATATATAATTCAAGTGTTAAGAATAACATTGTGATTAATAATGAACACAAACTGACTTTGATTTCAACCACTAAGCATGGTAATGCATATTACATTGGTTTGCAAATAACCAATCATATAATTGTAAAATAATTTTGTATTATCATCTAATAACAAATTTGTATGATAAATTTATTATTTTTATAATAATTATTTTGAAAATTTATACAGTAATAACTTTTTTTTTTTTACTTTTGATTTTTAGAACCTGAAAATTTCTCTCTACTTCCACAATTTATTAAAATGTGTATAAATACTACTGATATGTTTAGTTCAAAGACTACTGAAGTGTTTTAAGTTATTTACCTCCAATTGAATAATTATGATGCTAATTAAGATTTAGAAAATAAAGTTATAATGCTAGTATTCTTCTATACATATTTTAACAAATTTGGAAGCATCAAAATGGCACCATAGCTATACTTGCATCAAGATTTGCTTTCTAAGCAATTTACCACAAATTTGGGAAAGAAAAAAGTTTATCACATTCTCTCTAACTCAAAGAAAGGAACAATTTGGCTCTTTCTATGTGGTAAATTAACTTGCATCGTTTTTATTTGTCTTCCATATAGAACCCTGACTAATGTTTTAGAATGTAAATGAATTGCCATAAGCATCTAAAGAAGAACACAGAAGACCATCTGAGTATATCTGATAAACAAACAGAAGACCGTCTATGTGAACATCTAATGAACAGTATGTCTGATAAAGAATGCAGAACACTATTTATATGTGCATATGATGAGGAGAATAGAATACTATATACCAGAGAATATCTTTTTTTTATATCAGCATATACTAGAGAATATCTAATAGAACTAAAATTAGTTAGATTATCTATAGTCTACAACCAGTGTTAAATGATATTTTATCTTAATTATCTCAATTTTCTGTTATTCTATTTCTTTAATTCTATATATATAGAAAATAATGTATATACTTTATACATTTGCATTGAGAATGTACTCTCTGTATAGAATTTTCTATTATACTACTTCTATTCTTAATTCTTGGATTTTTCTGTTGAGTGAACCCAATAGTGTCCGTAGGCATATAGGCAAGATAACCAAACCAACAATTATACATGTAATAAAAACCAATCATAAGTACACCATATCCTCACTGTCTATACACTCTCAAGAACAAAAAAAAAACAGAATCCACTCTGCTCCAATCACATTGGTACAAACAAGAATGATTATGATCTCAACCCAACAATTTCCTTTATTCCATATCTACATCATGATGTGGAGCAGCATTTCACCAAAACAAAGCACCCTACCATAATGAAGCAAAGGAGTTCAAGGTTCCAAAAATGTAGCCAAATTTGGCATTCCACACTTGAAGCATGAGTATTTTTGTATATCTACACAAAGAAGTCCATTCTTGTGTCCATGTCTTGCTACAACCCTTTCCTTTTAAAGGCACTCAACAATAGTTGCATCTTATCTGTCCACATCTAATCTGTCAATCACATCCAGTGCTCTCTTTTTGTCAATAACAAAATCAATGACTGGAAGCTTGGATAAAATTCTATTAAAAGAATATTCTTTGCTTCTACTTGTTGATGAATAACTGCTGCTCTTGGTAAGTCTTGTATTTTCTGTCAATCCATTCTTCAAACTGTCAAAGTCCAAACTTTTACTGATCCCTCTTTTACAAATTTTATTACTAACATCTTGCAGCATTTGCTGCTCGTCACTTGTTAACAATGGTGGTAAGGCTTTTGTAGATTGTTGATTTGTCGTTTGCAGGGTAGAGCTGACATGGGACTTTAAGGTAGACCTTGTTTCTCCTGTATCAATGCCGGATTTACTTTTGATGGCCAAGCGGTGAAGCCATAGGAGAAGTTCAAGAATATAATTTTCTACTTTGTCTTTATCAGCATGGTGAAGCGTTTCAATCCTCATCACATCAGCCTTCACGGTCTTCTTATTCAGCTCAGAGCTGCAAGAATTTTAAAACAAAAAGGAGCATAAAAAGAGAGAAGAAACAAGTGTACACTGTAAAACATCTAAGTTTCAATTTCAAAATAGAAACAGAAGGTTGCTTACCCAGTGCTTGCCCACTCCCCTACCCAACCAAAACCATGATGTGCTCTGAGTCAATTTTAGAGTAACCAAGCAAAAGAAAAACAGTTAGTTCATATAGAAAGTAAATGAATTGGTACTAAAAGAAATTCTTAATTGTCAAAGCAGAAAAAAAAAAAATTCTCAAACAGGCATTACAAAGCCAGACATCTTACTTGGCTGTGTTTGTAGCAATTGGAACCAGCCAATGCAATGTTTTCTCCATCTCTTGTTTAATATCTGATATGGCGAGCTGCAGGAAACAGCACCACAGGGACATGGCAAATACACAACTAAAATTACTAAATCAATATAGGAAATTTTGATCGATTGAAATTACAAATCTGAAAGCAGAAGAGAAATGTTATTTTTTTTGTTTCATCATTTTCCTTGCCATTCAAATTAAACATGAAGTTGCAATGTGTTGCTAAAAATCTAGGAAGGTTATAAGGGAAGTCCAATGGATTAAGTATCGAATGCAATCCAAGGTATTAGCTGAGGATTGATCATAGGAGATTGAGCCTGTTAAATACTGATTGAGGGGTGATAAATCAACAATGTCAAATATACAATTGTATATTTTACCCCCTAAAGGCTTTTTTATATTGTCTTGATCTCAAACTTTTTCAGAGCATTATCTTGTTTCTTAATTGTTGAACAGTGAATATAGGAGAAAGTACCAGCAGTAATATTGTACCTCTTTTGCAACATGAAAGCTTGGCAATTTGGAACGCAAAGCTAATTTTATATTAGGAGGCAAGCTCTGATACAATGCATCCCTTGTATTTGAAGGCATAGAACTGGATCTGGCAACCTGACAGCATCAACAAGGGCTAAGTGGAAGGTTCTTCAGTGCATAAGCTTAATCACACACATTGCAGTAAACAGACAACTATTTAAACAACTATGAACTAGAATAATTACATATGATACAGACTGGGAAACTGATTCGACCACAAAAAAATAATATACCAATTAGAAAATGGTAAAAAATAAATGTACAGCCTAATCAATGCTCAAGTGTCTTGAATCAAATAAACAGTGGGCGAGTGGCCAAGTTACACATTACTTTAGTTGAACTTTTAACCAAAAGATACAGATAAAAAGCATACTGATTGACCTAGGCCAAGCTATGAAATGAATACAATAAAGAAGAAAAACTTACTAGAGTATCAATTTGGAGCACTATATTAGCATAATGCAAAGCAAGGCCTGCAGGACCCAATCTTTGGCGATTACTGGTGGTTTGAATTAATGGTTTATGGTCATCTGCAGGTACCCATGGATAAACACCATTACAATCACAAACAAAAACACAGCTTTCATTACAACTTGATCTGAAGAGTAATTTGATGAGAATGAATCCAAAATACTTTCCTTCCTTGCATCCCCCCACCCACCCCTCTTTCCCTCCCACCCCCCTTTCAAATTCTGCTAATTTCTAAACACTAAAAAACTGGAGTAAAAAAGCTGAAATTTATCAATGATATCAAATAAGTTATGTTGATAAATAATGACTAAAGGAAGAGATATTAGAAGCAGATAGCCTTTAGTGGGTATATTACCTGCAGTGCCAAAGACATTGTTTATCTCCAAATGCAAAAAATGAACTATCTCTACAAGCTTCTCCATAACCTGTAATCCATTAGATTATAAATTACACTCCGCTTTTCTCAACTTCACATTCATGTTATGCTCAAAATGAACCCACCTCCATCAATAAACATATTACAGTATCTTTACTAGTTATTGTATTATGCATTGCTCAAATGAAATGAAATGATAATACATGTCGATTGGAGGAGAATAAGAGATGATAATCATTCATGTGCAGTAGTAATCTGAAGTTACCTCCTCCAAACTTCTGGACCAGAGTGACTTTTTTTTCAAATGTTTAACTTGCTTCTTTTGACTTTTAAGTTCTGCCCTCAAGATTGAAAGGCCATCACCTACATGATGACGAGAGATAGTCAACATTTTATACATAAGAAATTGCCTATAGAAATATTGCTTAATATAACACAGTCAAGCTTCTAGCTCAGAGTGAGTTTTCCTTTAAAAGTGCTTTATATAATAACCATTGTGCCTCCATGCATATGCTCAACTAGAATCACAGTTCAGGCGCCAAAAACATTCAATTGAAATGAAAAGACGTGCTCTGGAACAGTCACCTGACTGAACAGAGATACACTATTGTTTTTTAATAGCAGTGAGTTGCCATGGGATTACTTACTCAATGCATATGAAGGCATTCAGAACACAAAAGCCAAATTAAAATGGCCTAAACAAATCAAGCCTAGTTTTTATTCAGAATCCAGCGAGAAATAATTCTACTCTCTACCTGTTTAGTTTGATAATAACCACAGTAGTAAACACAGGACTAATGTATTGAACAAGTAAAGCAATCAGTATAATTTATGTGAATCTTAAACCATGAATTCAACTGCACAGACATTTGGGGATCATTTTCAATATAAACATTAATGATGTGTGTATAAATGTATATATATATATATATATATATATATATATATCACCACCACATCAGAATCAATTGTGCTCAGTGAGATTTGTCTAAGTTTCACACACTCCAGCCCCTAAATGTTTATTTTAGAATACCAAAATTAATCTTCTCTTTCTAGTACGAAGCCCAACAGTGTTGGACATCAGGGGTGTAGGTATTGGAAAAAAAACAGTCCCACATCAACTTGAAATGATGTGCCAAAATACAATATATAATAACTTTATGTCACACAAAAATTGCATATTATGTCATAAATAGTACTCTTCAATTACCATTTTGAGCTGCACCCAAATTCTCATCCTCTTCACGTTTATGCTGATAATCTTGCGCAAATCTATCCAAAGCATGTAACTCATGGTATAATTCCTGAGGACATAAAAATTTATTGTCCCATTTCTTTCAGACTTAAATCACACAAACACAGAAATAAAGACAAAGTTGAATGATTTAAGAAAATGCAGGGCAACAAGTTACCGTGCATAGATTTATTATAGAGCCCTTGGTTGTACCCAGGAAAACATTGGAGATAATTTTTCATAACACAGATTGATATTTAGTCACCTTTCTTTTTTCCATGAATATGAACAAGTAAATATGAGAAGATACCGCACAATGAGCAATAAATACAGCTATTCCCGCTTCAGATTATTTAATCAAGCCAACAATTTTTAAACAAGAAAATATAATGCTTTCGCAATTATTTATGAAGACATATTCCTTCAACAATAATCAATTTATACATATTCAATCATCATAGAAAGAAAGTATATCCAAGCATCACATTTGTCTCATTTCAAATCAGTGTATGTAGTAGTACTCAACTACTCCTACTCCTATATATTAAGTCCAATTTATTATATTACAAGCTTTAAACAGGGTGGTGAAAGAAATTGCAACCATATAACACCCACAGATTACAAGTTAAACAAATATAGTAATTCAAATTAACTTCAAACATAAATCGTGATGCAGATAAGAGTCACAAGGAGGAATAAGAAAGTGGGGGATGGGTAGCAAAAAACCACATGCAATTGATATGCTACACAGGCATAAGAAAAGTAGTGAAAACATCTTTAATTCAATTTCCACAACAAGACATCTTTGGGAAATAGTACAAAATTAAATTTAGGTAAAAAAAATCCAATTTAGGAACAATTCATTACTCAAGTATTTCAAATATTTGAAAAGTGGTTAAAAGTAACCATTTAGTGATTGAACTAACCACCAGACCTGAGTGATTTATTTTTACAAAAAAAAAAATCCATTCACTTTTTCAGCTTTAGAAGCAACTAGCAGAAGCAACAGTACATATTTCTTGGTAAAGGAATATACTCACAGCTGTAAACTGAACCAAATTCATCAATTCGTGCATTAGTAATTCAGCCTCCTCCTTTGATTGTCTTGGAGAATTATGTTCTTTGCTAATTCTAAAATTTGCAAAAAGATGGGTCAGAATGAAAACATGCAAGGCTAAAATTTGTTACCCTGAACGACTAAATATTTAGATGAATTGAGTGAGTACAATTTATATTACTTCTCAAAGTATCGGTCCAAGTTGTGCCACTGAGGATCCTTTGAACGATTTCCAAAACGAATTACCTCATCAGAAAAGACTTTCAACTCATCCCTGAAAACATAAATCAAAATCACATACAGTTTGAGATTTATAAAGTCATGGTAAACTAACATAGTTGGAAGTTGGCCTGGTCAGGAAGGCCCCTTGTTAGGAATTTGACTAAATTCAATAGCTACCTCTTGTCTGCAGCAACAATTCTCAGAAGTTCATCCATATCCTTTGACACTAAATCTTGCACACCCCCTAACGGAAGAACCTCTTCTTTTAAGTGCTTAATACTTTTTGCTGAAAGAGATTCCATAAGACTAAAACCCTTCACAATCGTGTTTGCAACTTCAAATGCTAAAATACCAATTTCATTCCCCTTCATCACAGCGCCAGATACAAAACCACTGCCACTTAAATTTGTCATGCTGCTCCCAAGAGTGTCCAAAACATCAATACCAGCTCTGCCCAGGCGTAAACTCACCTCTGAGACCTGAAATAGAAATATCTCAGTAGATAGCTTCAATTTTACCCTTATGTTTGGTCTACTGAAAGTATAGGAACACTATAACGAAGACTGAGCATGTTTGCAGTGGTAAATTAAAAAATAAGGGAAATAAGATGAAGAATGTTATGTTCAGACAATAGAAGGAAATACTTCAATTTTAACCAATTCAACAGAATACCAGTCCCCGATTCATTAAATTTAGGACATTAGTTACTCAATTTATTAGTGTTCTCTTATTATATCCACTAGACTTCTGTATGAAGTTTTGCCTTTCGTAATCTTCAATTATTCTTTACTCCAAAATTTGGAAAAACAACCTCCGCTTCCGCCACCAAAATGAAAAACAGAAATGTATAAAGAAGCATCTCAAAAGATCAAAGATGTCAAGTTCCAAATATTTGTAATTCAACAACAAAGACAAAACCCCAAGGTAAAGCAAAAAATTGTACTACTGCTAGACCAGAAAAATCTAAGCTAAGACTCAGGTAAATGTAAACTAGGTAGATTAATCTGTCCATAAACTATATATATCCCAAACAACTGAGTTCAGAAATCCCAAGTTAATAAAAAGTATACAAGTGGATCCAAAACCTCACCATAAAAGTCGATTTTGTAGAATTGAGTTAAGCATAAATCCACTTTCTACTATAGTATAGAGTTTATACTAGTGCAGTTTGTTGTTCTTGGTGTGACGCTGATAGTCCGTGGTCTTAAACGATAATTCATAATACTACAATTCTCCCCTCATGCTGTAGAAAACTCATTCTTGACTTGAATGTAACAGGTGATAATGAAAAAACCAACAATGAAATTGGGAAGTTGTTGTTTTCTGCTAACATTATCTCTTAAACACCAATAACACTACCAACAATGATTTGCTAATGGCATTATCTTAAACAGAAACAACACTGCCTAGACCAACCTAGGTAGTTCCCGACATGCTTTTATGAAGTGAGTGACTCTGCAATTTGAAAGAAGTTTGGCGGTAATGCTAAAATTAAGAATACCAAGAATAGTTAAACGAGGAAAAATCTCCAAAGAAACTTAAATACTTAATATCCATACTCAACAAGAGTGAAATCCCAAAGCCCAATAAGGCCAGCTCAACCAACCCCGATGCTGACAAAGGACAAGCAACCTAACCTAATCTCAAGACTCAAGTATACATAAACTATGATATTTCAAATTCTTCATCACACAACAATATAGCGTCTCCATTCCAAAACGTCCAACCAATCCCTGCATAAATCCCATTCCCTAAAAGCTATCCCTTAAATCCAAATCAAATATGTAACATAAACTAACATAATTTTCATTGCCAATTAACACCATCTTTGTCAATCACTTACATCTGAGAACAAAATAAACAAACAAATAAAATCTAAAGTAGTAGTTTGAGGACAACTCTACTTTCACCTTGGATCTATCTAACCCAATCCATCACGGACTGCAACATGGTTCATGAGTATACCAGGTTTGTGGTAGACTTAGATTACTGATTGAGCAGTTCACAGGTTGAGCAAGAAACACAACGTTGCATAACAAAAAAAGATTGGTGAAGCAGAAGAAAGAGGGAGAGAAACAAAAAATAACCAACCTTTGCTACAGCTTGCCTTGATCTTACTGACCTAGACTTATGGGGAAAAGAATCATTAAAGCGTGGGATTCCATCATAGAAATCTTCAGAACCGGTCCCTGTATGTGCAGCAGCTGCACCTTCTTGCTTTTTCTTGTCCACTTCATGATCCCTTGCACTTGTCAAATCACTGGGCACCATGGTGGTGGAGTGGCGGTTCTTGCCATCAGATTTATGGGTATCAGAATGTGCATCTGCTTTGGCAAACACCTTGTCACCTTTGGCAGACTTTGAACAAAGCCCCCCCATATCAAAATCTCAATCTTTTTGCACAGAAACAATAACAGAAGAAACTTTACTGGCAGCTCAGCTCATCTAAATCCAGAACTGATATAATAGCCCACCTTTTTGTTTGTAGTGATTAATAAAGAATTAAATAATACTAATGATAATAATTGTAAGTGAGGAAAGAGCATGAAAGTTGAGAAAGAAATTACAACAGTTTTAAACAGAGAATAGAGGGGGAAGAGGGATGGGGGTGTATGGGACTGAAACAAAGATTGAATTTTTGGGAACAAAAAGTCCACCCTCAACCTCCCTTTGGTTGCCAACAACAATAATATATAATAATAGCAGTCTTTGATAATAATAATAATTATTATTATTATATAATAAGATTAACCATAGAATAGAAAATAGGAAAACCATAATATAGTAGAAATTTTGATGAGAAAAGAAGAAGAATGGGGTTGTGGAATGTTATGTTAATCAAAGGGAGATGAATGAGGCGGCGCTTCTAGTAGGTTACGGGCTGAACACTCCGCCGAATGTTAGATTACTGCCTTCGACTTGGACTGCCAACTACGGAACTGGTCGTGTTCAATGTTGTCGCTTCAAAGTTTCCTTTTTTTTAAGAAAAAACCGAAATTTGCTTATAAACATTACAATTCAACTGATGATACTTTTATTGTTAAGTAACATTAATTCTAACTACTAAATTCACTTTTTTCTGCTTCTTTTTTAAGTTCTTGCATATGGTGTCAAATTAACTAGTTCTTGGTTTAGTGGTGATCAAGCTTAAGGTTTCAGTCTATGGAGAAAACTTTGTTGCTGAGAATCACTCATTTTTGTGTGACTTGTTATGCTCGAAAGAGAGCTATGTGGATGAACAACTAAAAAATACTTCTTCTAATCATATTTTTCAACTTTTAATTTAATTCCTAATTTTAGAAAATGTTAACAAATTTAGAAAATTGGTAAATAATTACTTTTTTCGTTCAACCATGTTGAAGACTAAGAAGAACCTATTTGGTTTTTACGTTCACACAATATTTTCTGCGTTATGAAATATGGGAGACTAATGCCATACTTTCTACAAGTCTACACACTACTGAATAAAAAATATTAAATAGAAAGTAAGTACATTTAATATTTTAGAAATATAAAATATATTTAATGCTTGTTTTTTTTAATAGAATTAATGCAGAAATATATTTGAAAAATAGTATTATGACATGGTATGATATAATGATCCGATATATTTAATTTTGTTTAAGCATTACGCTCGTGAAAGAATGTATCACTTTGACATTTATAAACTCATATTTTTCAATAAAGATGAAAAGAGTCTCCAATAACTTTTTTTGCATAAAGTCTGGAATCAATTATTGGCCTCATTATTATCAGCTTTAAGAATCAAAACTTATAAAACTGTTTCATGTTTCACAAGGAGAGTAATTAAAAAATCATTTCACCACAGTGAGTGCATTTGAGTTTTAGTTTACAACCATTAAATGCAAATCTAAAAGTAAGCACAGTGAGTAGTAATAACAATTTATTATTATTTGTATTTTGAATATTTGAATTTTAAACTTAATTCAACCTTATAAAATTTGGTTTATAAGGTAATGTTTGCATTTCTCCTGTGAAATGTCTTAATTTAATTGATATAAAATTTTTAACACATCTTTCACGTTAAGGCTACCAACTCGTGCATAAAATTATATATTATAAATGATCTAATAATGGTTTGATAACAGATAATCTTATAAGCCTAACAAATAATCGCTATGATAGATTCAAAATGATTCTGATACTATGTCAAAAATGAACTTAATTTAATTTCATTAAACCAACTTATTAAACTGATTTATATTATATATTATGAAATGTCTTAATAAAAAGAAAAAATGTGAGATATATGTAAGAAATGGATATTTTAGATATAATTGAATAAAAAATTTCATATAGAATTTTAAGACGACGGATTTATGAAGCAATATTGAGAGATGAAGTGGAGAAAAATAGAAACTTTTGTTGTACGAGAGCATAAAAATCCTTACGGGTCAAAGAAGCAGAGCATAAACTAAAAACATGGGAAAAACCAAAAAGCTATGGCTTTGTGGATCTGACAAATGGATACTGATAAAAGAAAACCTCCATTGCACGTTCCCCTCATCCTCATCTTGTGGGAACAATTGACTTATTCCCCTCTCTAAACAACTTTTTCTTTCAATATTTTCCACTTTCATTTCACCATCTTTCTTCTTTTTTCCACAACAACATTAGAAAAAACGGATGAAAAAGAAAAATTATACTTTTTAAAAATACATTTTATATTGATTATTGTCTAGAGCCAACAAATGGAATCAAAGTTATTGAGTTTTAGTTCTTTCCGTTCTTATTTTAATTTCTCTATTATGAATATACCATTTTAAAATTTGATGCTTGAAAATGGGGAAAGATGAAAATGTAGAAGGCGAGTCAAGCAATGAGTGCTGAAAGGAGGGAAACAAGTTTGGCAAACAAAAACAAACGTGTTTCTTTAGGAAGCCAAGAATCATTAGTTTTATCTAAACTTAAAACACACGTGCATAAGTGTAAATAGAGTCACATTAAATAGAAATAGGCAAATTAATAAAATATATAAAGAAAAGTACACATTTGTTTAGTTTGAGGATCTCATAATGATGTCCAATGTGTGTGTGAAATTGAAGAATGAAGCAGCGTCCATAGACAGCAAGATTTGACCCCAACAAAATAAGAACATTGGTCATAAACAAAAATCAATTTTTCACTCCCAGTATTTCATGCACTATTTGAGGCGTAAATGCTCGTTGGAAAAAAAAAACAAGTATATAATTCCAAATCTGGCCAAAATTTGTCTTCGTGAGATCTTGGATTCACATACACACAGGAAAAATATTATTCAAAAACAAATTATTGACAAATGTAAAAAAAAAAAAGTAAAGATATAGAGTAGGAACGAGAATAAGTCACATGAACTCGTGTTTGACTATCTTCATTTCATATTTAAAGTTAAATTTCATCTTTATTTATTTAAATATAAAAAATGTGCATATATTAGTCTATAGATACTTTTTTATTAAAATTGAGATAAATTTGAAGAATAATTATGCGGACAAATTTTTTTTTATCCCTAATAGAGAGCGTACAATAATTAATAAGATAAATTAACACATTTATGTAGGTATTTTTTGAACTTATCTCTTTTTTACTTTACATTGACTAGATACGTGTATGTATATGAGTATGAAGATGTTTTGAGTATGGGAATGTTCTACAAAATTTATATTCTCTTTACTTTTTTATTTTTAATTTTATTTCATTTGAAAAACTTTTCTTCCATTAGTCCTTGATTGGAGGATTTGTTTTGATACATCTAATATCTAATAGTCTCAAATTGGTTGCTTATGAGTGGATGTCAATGACAATTTAAATACGCATTGTTCCTTTATCTCTCCAATAAATTTTTTAATAACAAAACCGTTCAAACTCTAAAATAGACAATATTTTCTATGTAATGATTAACCCAACTTGAGGTCGGACATTTAAATATTCTTACTTGGTGAATGGTTGTTTCTCAAATCATTAAAGGCTTAAAAATGTGACAATCATTAAATGTTGTATTGGATTAAAAACACCAATTAATTATTAATTACTAATACATTACTTAATTGTTAAGTTTGAGTATAAAAGAAAGTTATTTTTTAGTTTATAGGATTCTTGAGTCTACAATGAGAATATTTCATCTCCATTGTTATTATAGTGAGCATCATCATAATTTAATTTCTAAACCAAAGAGTTACACGTCACTAAACTTATGTTAACTAATAGTTAGTAATAATGTTTCCTATTTTATATACTCTATCACTTAGTTGTCATTGATTCTACAAAAGATTTTGTTTATTAAAAAAAAATATATGCACAAAAAAATGTTAAAAGATAAAAATAATTTATTTTAGCTAAAATATAAAAAAAAATTGTCATGGATGTTTTCCCCCTCAATTAGTTAAAGAATTGTCAATTTTTTATTTCATTTATTACATCTTAATTTTTTTTATTAGTTTTAGATATTTATGTGATTTTTGTAGTAATATTTTTTCTTGTATCTTACAGAAAACAACTTGAAAAATAATCTAATTTCTATATATTCTTTTATTTGCTTTCAACTTTTCTATATCCAGAAACATTTATTGTAAGATACTGATATTATATTCGAAAAATAAAAAAGAACTTCCAAATCTTGACATTCGAAAATCATTCTGGATGTCTTAATAAAATTATAAATGATAATATTCGAAAATTACTTATCAATTTTAGACAAACATATCCAAAAATATATTATTTATATTGTAAACATAAATATCCAAAATGTTAATAGCAAAATAATTAATTAATTCCTTTGTAAGTATTAGGTGCAAGTAGCCTTATTTCAAATACATTCGAAGTCAAATAGGCTGAGACAGTAATGGAAAAAAAAATGAGTATAAGTTATTTGGAAAAAAAAAGTTGTGCATCGATCAAATTAAAACCTTTATTTTTCTTGTTATATGATTATGAAATTAAAAATAAAAGTCAAATCAAAACTTTGAATTTATTCTACTACTAACGACTCTGAACGAGAAATTCAAATGCGTGTTTTCCCATCATGCGAGAATAAAGTTATTTTTTAATCCAAATATTTTCTTTTATGATCACTTTATTTATTCTTTCAACGCTAAAATATTTTAAACACAGCTAAAATAAACGTCTACCTCAGTTTTTTTTTAATTGCTAAACTGTCTTTTTGTTACTTTTAATTTGTTTTTTGCCTTTAAAAGTGTTACACAAAACATCATTATTTTATTCTCTGTACAAATATTTAAAAATATATTAGAATCAAAACAAATTTTGTATAGTTAAATTATTTACACTGTAATAATATAATTAAACAAGTAGAACCAATTCTATTTTAGATAAAGACATATTAATACATCTATAAATTTATACATCACTATCGTGTTGGTCCTTTTTTTTTATCTATGGTATTAATAGGTAGAGGCGTGAAACAAACAATTTGCCTAACAAATTTGACTAATAACATAATCTGTGTTTCAAAAGGGTTATAACTTTTGGACATTTTACTCTATGTTAGAATAACAGGGTAATGGATATTTTTGTCCATTTAACAAGCACAATTAAACAATTAAATTTAAATAAAAAATTTATTGTAAAATATGTATTTCAAAACTTAAATATGTTGACAAAAGTGATCTCCTTTTTTAATAAAATAAATTGATATACAAATTCCAATGGTTTTTTTTAATTCAGTTTTGATATTTAGTATAAATAATTTTGAAAAAAATAATGAAAGTTAAAATTTTAAGTTATGCTTAATTCTCTTTTAAATTCTAATTTATTTTTTTTTATATTTTTTTTAGCGAGCTTGTAGAAGACAAAAAAATATTAAAATGATCTCATTATTCAATCAAATTTTATTTTAGAGTACTTTTTTTTCTCTCATTTCTCGAAGTTATTTTTTTAATATGATTTGCATGATGTAGGTATATGTTTTCATTTGAGATATAAATCAATTATATTGTCTGCTAGTTTACGTTATTGGTAAGACGTTTTTGTTTGTGTGTGGAACAATCTTTAGAAAAATATAAGAATTAAGATAAGAAAACTATTTTTTTTATAGATTATTAGTAACAAGTTAGTAAGGTTTAATAATTTAATTGAAGTTGAATATGGATAGTTTTATTAATGCATTTATGAAATTAGGAAGTTGAGAACACTTTAATGAATAATTATTGGATTGTTGAATTGCTTTGTTGAGAGTGATGACATGATGGAAGATTTGTGTATGTTGACTTAGAATATGGGGAGGTGGAAAATATTTTTTTATTCTTTACAAGAGATTATTGAGATTATTATATATAAGATTATTGAATTTTATCTAAATAACTTTAAGCATGAATTTTCAAAACATAATGATATAAACCGTGTATACCATATACAAAATTAAATATTAAATAAATTTATTTAATAATTTAAAAAATATCTAATTATACTATTATTAACAACATATAATTATAAATAATGAAAATAAAATTTTAATATCAATAAAACGTATATAGTTATAAAAAATAACAAATATATATAATAATAAATATTATTTTCATAAATTTTAATATATTTAATAAATTTATTTCAATTTAACACAAAATTATTTTTTATTATATTTTGTAATTTTTTTATTAAAATATACAAGTAATTATAGATATTATATATTAGAAAAAATTTATTAACTCAAATCTAAAAAAAAATATATATCATAATTCATTATTCAAATATTTTAATAATAAAAGTAAATTTGTAAATTTACATTTTACACATTTAAAATAATTTTTAAATTCCTTCACAACTGTCATACCATTCATAAATTTTAATAAATCATCTTCATAAATCTACTATATCATCTCTTAATCCAAACAACCTCATGCATTATATATCCTTCCAAATTTACTATTTTCTCTTTTCACAAATTCACTCTTCAATTCAAAGAGAGGACTAAAACAAGATAATAAATGTATTTTATTTTATTTTAGAAGAATGTTAACAATTTCATTTAGAAAAAGCCGTTGATGTAGATATTTTAATGAATAAATAGTATTTATTTAATATAATTTATAGTAAAGTTTATTTAGTGGAGTAACTTGTTGAATTTAGATTACAACTTTTGTAATCTAACCAGACTCATTTTTGTAGGTTTTTTTTTTAAATGAATATTTTAAATGAAGTACTTTTAATAATTATATAAATAATTAAATTGGGAAGCAATATTTTGAATTTGAGGAAGTTGGTTGAGTGAGACCAAGATGAAAACTTGTTGGCACTGTGTTGGTTTAAAAAGAAATGTTTAAAAAAGAAGCATTTATTTGAAGTACTAAAGAGTGGAAACACATGGAGAGGCCAAGAAAGTACCAACGACTTGTCCACAGATATGACCAAGGCCGTTCAATTCCACCACTCTCGAATCATTCCTTCCATCCACCGGACAGAGAAGAGCGCCGGAATTTAATTGAAAAAACCAATCATTTAAAACAAACAAAACAAAGGGAAGCGTTTCTGTTACTTGCTGGATTGTCTTCTAGGGTTGTCTTTTCAGGATAATTCAACCACCTCGTTTTCCTCGTCCAAGGTAACGCAAAAACAACAACATCATCGTCGATGACCTCGACCAATTTCACGGGGTTTCTGTTGGCCGTCGTTTCCAGCGCTTTCATTGGCTCCAGCTTCATCATCAAGAAAAAGGGTCTCCAACTCGCCAGTGCCGATGGCCCACGTGCAAGTCTCTGCTCTCTCCCTTCCAACCCCTTTTTCTGATAAAAAAATTCCTTTTTTTTTTTTCTCTTCTGGAGAATAATGTCTCGTAAGTCGTCTTGTATTGCGTTGTAATTTGCAGGCGTTGGTGGCTATGGGTACTTGCTTCAACCCCTCTGGTGGGTCGGAATGATTACCAGTACGCAACGTTTTCTCTCGTGGGTCGGAATGATTTCCCGATTTTTTTTACTGCAATTAATTCAAAACTTTTTGCAGTGATTGTCGGAGAGATAGCTAATTTTGTAGCTTACATTTATGCCCCGGCTGTGCTTGTTACTCCGCTCGGTGCTTTGAGTATAATTGTGAGGTAAGATTTGTTGTTGTTGTTGTTATTATTATTAGTAGCGATGTTATTGGGTTCGACTATTCATTTTGGTGCCTGTACTCCATTTTAAGTTGTAGTCCTTGTGGGAGGAAACTATAAGTTTTAGTACCTATACATGATAAAGCTGTAAGTTTTAATCCTTTCTTATTCATCAGTGCCAGAAAATTTTCTTTAGTCTTGGGAAGAGGGACCAAGACTTAGAAAATCATGCATGTCTATAGACTAGAACTAACAATTTTATGGTGTAAGAACTAAAACTTAAAATGGAGACAACAACAGGAACCTATGAATATTTTAACTTTATTGTTATTACAGAGCTAAGACTTTGTATGGATATATGGACAGTGCCGTCTTAGCTCATTTTCTCTTGAAGGAGAAGCTGCAGAAAATGGACGTGTTGGGTTGTCTTCTATGCATTGTGGGATCCACTGTTGTAGTGCTCCATGCGCCTGATGAGAAGTCTCTTACTTCTGTGCAAGAAATATGGGAATTGGCCACTCAACCTGGTATTCTGTCAAGGTTTCACTGACTTTCCATTATGAAATGCCTAAGGATAAAACTTAGATTCAGTATAAGTATTTTTTGTGGTGGTTCCCAATCAGAGTTGGAGTTTTTTTACATTGGTAACCTATGAGCTTCATAAATTATTATGAAGATTGTGAAATTACCAAGGAGAAATTATAATTGTGATTGTAGAATAATAGTAAAAGCACCTAGAGAGCTGTATCTAAGTTTTGTTCAATAGTTAATGAGTTTGTCCTCATTATTGCTTTCTATTTTGGCATCAGCATTCCTCTCGTATACGGCGTCTGCAATTGCAGTGACATTGTTCTTGGTTTTGTATTGTGCTCCCCGCTATGGCCAGACTAATATTTTTGTTTATATCGGAATATGCTCGATAATTGGGTCCTTGACTGTAAGTGACTTACTGGGTTAAGCTCTTCAGTTGTTAATACTTATGTTATGTGATATTTATCAGTTTGGATATTTCTGCATGTTAATTGTTGACTGATTTGTATACTATAGATCACCATTTGTTTGATATTTGTGATAAAAATCTTATTTATCAGGTCATGAGTGTAAAAGCAATTGGCATTGCGATAAAACTTACAATAGAAGGTTCAAACCAGGCTTTCTACTTCCAGACATGGATTTTTGTAATGGTTCTTCTCACCTGCGTCATGGTCCAACTAAATTATCTTAATATGGTTAGTTCTATTTTTTTTGTAAGATCATATTTTTTCGTTATGAACTTATGACATTAATTAACTGTTAAAAATATGCGTGCTTACTTCAAATACTGTGGTGCATTCTTTTGTTTTATTCTCTATGCTTTAGACGTATATCATATCCTATTGAAGAACAATATCAGTTAAAAATAAGTTAGTCTGTTTGTGTTTCTTTGACATAATACAGGATAATAACCGTAGACATTTATCATTTTTTTTATTCTGGCTGTGGTGAGACTGTGATTGCTGAAAATTAACTATGTGAATTTTGTATTGTTGTTTAATATCCTCTTAGTCGCCTTCGGTACGAGAGGATAAGCACATTCATGTATGCAGACTAATTATAAATCTTGATTATAAAAATATTAATTTTAATATTTTCTTTGTCATAATGCATTTTTCTACATATTTGTACGTTGTTATCCTCTAATCTAACCAAGATTTTGTTGAAATCTAAGACAATTATCACGGCTGTTTCAAAAGTGAGCTTCAATTATCATCTTCTATCCTATTGTTGCAATCTTACCTTATATTTTTATATTCAACTTTTTTCTACTAATTGACTGGTTGAAAGTGACAATGCATTTTTCGTAATGCAATCTTTGAACCTGATCATCCCACCACTTAGTTGATCTCTAGCTAGACTTGTAATTTTGATTGTTGTAATATAATTACTAAATGTAGAAAACCCATCAAAATTTGCCGTCTACTTTCTTATTGTTCTTCCCCATTTTCCCAGCTTCGCAGTCAGTATTGTAACTTGCGTATTTCAAGGTGCAAATAAATAGTTTGGTTTGTAATCAATTATTGCGTATATGTGACTGTAGTGCAGGTCAAGGTTATCTAGTAGTGATTCAAATAATGAATTGTCAAGTTAATATTTTGTCATAACTAATAAATAACTCTTTGAATCATATAATTTGGGGGCACGATGAAAAAAATAGCTCCTAATATATCTTATGAATGGTATGTGTTGATATTGAACTAGGAAATGACATAAACAGCTTAACAATGAAACAAAACAAAATCACAAT